>OGEC01000076.1_pt1 | contig 84143 bp, 67 predicted proteins | sample 1570551 | NCBI WGS metagenome assembly OGEC01 (sample SAMEA2582127, study PRJEB24529) | metagenome | biome: Human gut stool | place: China | collected 2011 | reverse complement strand
AAAGGACAATTATCAACTTGAAAATAAAGAAATAAAGAATTTACCACCAAATTTGGAGAAGAACCGTTTTAAAGGAAAGAAACACATGGGAATTTATGAACGTAAAGTTGATATGGTAGAACCATTAAAAGCTGTCCTTATCTCCACTCCTATGGGAGGACTAAACAAAGGAAAAGGTAGAAGATAGATAGCTGTGTCTTGGCATGTTACTCAAAAGAAAGGATTAGTCAACAAACTGAAGTGGAATGGGACACCAATAATACCAAAACAAGACAAAAAATGCATTGAATTGCAAGACTGTTCTGAACGAAACTCCATACAGTCTTTTTTGCTTATATGACATAAGGATCTCATCCTTTTACAAAATCACTTTACATGATAAATGATGGACTTAAGATAGAAAAACGTATTCATATAAGACGGAAGGTACAAAATTTAAAAAGTAACCAATATATAACATTCATTAGTTCAGTTAGTTAAAATACATGAATGTTACGCATGGATTGGTCGCACGGGTTACTAATAATTGGTCGCATATTATGCACACCATTTTTAAAAGTGTAGCAAAGGTAAGAACATAAAAAAAGCACTAATATATTGAATATCAGTGCTAAATATTTATTCTCAATTCTCCTTTGCGGTGCGTACGGGACTCGAACCCGTGACCCCATGCGTGACAGGCATGTATTCTAACCAACTGAACTAACGCACCAGAATTTCATTTCTTAATCGCTATCTCTCTCGATTGCGGTTGCAAAGGTAGATATTTATTTTATATCTGCAATAGCTAAGAAAGATTTTTTTTCATCTTTCTTATTCATTTGTTGATTATAAGTAGATTATACCTATCTTTGTGACACAAATTATAAAGCAATAAAAAGAAACATGAAAGATACACCTATCAAACGGCATCTTATTGATGAAACTATCGAAGAATTTCAAATAGCCGACTTCTCAAAAGCAACCATCCGTGAAGTAAAAGCCATAGCAGCGAAAGCAGAAGCAACATCCGGAGTTGAATTTATAAAAATGGAAATGGGAGTACCAGGTCTTCCCCCCTCTTCTGTAGGAGTGAAGGCCGAAATAGAAGCACTGCAAAACGGAATAGCAAGTTTATATCCTGATATTAATGGATTGCCGGAACTAAAACAGGAAGCATCAAAATTCATAAAAGCATTTATCAATATAGATCTCAAACCGGAAGGTTGTGTACCTGTCACAGGATCTATGCAGGGTACTTTCGCATCTTTCCTGACTTGCAGTCAATGCGACGAAAAGAAAGATACAATTTTATTCATAGATCCCGGTTTTCCGGTACAAAAACAACAATTAGTTGTTATGGGGCAGAAATACGAAACATTTGATGTTTACGACTACCGAGGAGACAAATTAAAAGAGAAACTTGAAAGCTATCTGAAAAAAGGAAATATTTCAGCTATCATATATTCGAATCCCAATAATCCAAGCTGGATTTGTTTGAAAGATGAAGAGCTGAAGATTATCGGTGAATTAGCGACCCAATACGATGTGATTATCCTTGAAGACCTGGCATATTTTGCTATGGACTTCCGTCAAGATCTAAGCAATCCATATCACGCACCTTACCAACCTTCGGTAGCACACTACACAGACAACTATATTCTACTTATATCCGGTTCTAAAGCATTCAGTTATGCAGGACAACGTATCGGTGTCAGCTGTATCTCTGATAAATTATATCATCGCCATTATCCCGGATTCGACAAACGCTACGGAGGCGGCACTTTTGGTACTGTATTTATCCATCGTGTACTGTATGCTCTCTCGTCAGGAACCAGTCATTCGGCACAATTCGCTATGGCAGCTATGCTGAAAGCAGCCAATGAAGGTAAATACAATTTCCTAAATGAAGTGAAGATATATGGTGAACGTGCCCGTAAGTTAAAAGAGATATTCTTACGCTACGGCTTCCATTTGGTATACGATAAAGATCTTGAAGATCCTGTTGCCGACGGTTTTTATTTCACCATTGGCTATCCGGGAATGACCGGTGGAGAGTTAGCTAAAGAATTGATGTACTATGGAGTGAGTGCAATTTCTTTAGTTACCACAGGAAGCCATCAACAGGGATTGCGTGCATGCACTTCTTTCATTAAAGAGCACCAATATACTCAGTTGGATGAAAGAATGAAATTATTTGCCGAGAACCATCCTATATCTTAAAAAGAGCACACTAAATCGAAAAAAAGAGGAATATTGTTTGTTCGTGTAAAATAAATCTTTAAATTAGGGGCATGAACATCAATTCCGACATATTTAAGATCCAATCGAATAACGTAATGCCATCGAGAGGAAAGATTCTGATATCAGAACCTTTCCTCCACGACGTAACCTTCGGAAGGTCAGTAGTATTACTTGTCGATCATACTGAGGAAGGAAGCATGGGATTGATTATAAATAAACAACTCCCATTGATGCTCAATGATATTATTAAAGAATTTAAATATATAGAAGATATTCCGCTACACAAAGGTGGTCCTATCGGAACCGATACCCTATTCTATTTACATACTCTACGCGAAATTCCCGGAACCCTTCCGATCAATAATGGATTATACCTCAATGGAGATTTCGATGCTATCAAAAGATACATTTTACAAGGAAATCCTGTAAAAGGAAAGATACGCTTTTTTCTCGGATACTCCGGTTGGGAGTGCGAACAGCTAATTCAGGAAATAAAAGAGAATACCTGGATTATTTCAAAAGAAGAAAACACCTATTTAATGAATGAAGATATAAAAGGCATGTGGAAAGAAGCTTTAGGGAAATTGGGTAGCAAGTATGAAACTTGGTCCCGCTTCCCACAAGTTCCTTCTCTAAACTAAAATTACCGCTTAGGATTCATACATTGCACAAGTACTGCATCTTTATAACCTTCGTGTGTCAACAGCCAATCTTTCAATACCCCACATTGGGTAAATCCACAAGAAGTAAACAATCGTAAACTGGCCTCATTATCTATAGCTATATGGGCATACAATTGTTTCACAAATAAAAAATTAAAAGCATATTCACAAAGCAGCTTCAATGCATCGGCAGCATACCCCTCCTGTCTATAATTCCTATGAACGGCAATTCCGACTGCTCCCCTTGAATGCAAGGGCACAAAATCAGTTATATCAACTGTTCCCAAAGCACGATTGTCATTCCGGCGCATAATCATCAACCTCAGCTGTTTATCAGCAAACATGTCGCTCTGCGAACCTTCAATGTATTGTTTCAGCACAAAACGAGAATACGGAACTGTAAAACTACTGATATCCCACATGGAAGGATCATTTTCCATTTCGTACATGATATCCAAATCCTCCGGTTCCACTGCACGGAGGTATATTCGCTCATTGGTTAAGAAAGATTGTTTCATCATTTATTCTTTGTTGATATGTAGCTCGGCACGTAATCTTTTCTCTCCCGGAAGACAGAAAAAGGAGGCCGTCAGACCTATAAGTGCACATAGCGCACCTGTACTACTAAGTGTAAAGTAGTAACCTGCCAGATTAAACACCACTACAAATTCCAGTAAAGCCAGCCGAACAGCACTCCAAAGCATATAGCGGATCAATGCGACCGGAAACGTCAGTTGATCTATTTTCTTTGTCAAAACAAAACTGAATAATTTAAGAGAAAGTGGTATACAGACAGCGGTTATCAAAATACCGATTGTTTCAAAAACATAAACGGCCCTTACATTGTCTGCTTTTATTCCAACAGGCAACACACCAGCTTCTCCAAGCAGTACCAACAGTAACGGAATGATCCAAAAAGAAATATACTGTATCTTCTGGCTTTTCACAACGCGTTTTATTTGTTCTTCCATTTATTATATATAATGATTATCAATTACAGTAATTCCATTTTAAACGGTTCCGGTAAACGTTGTGCGGTTCACGATACTTCTACCTAATGTTATCTCATCAGTGTATTCCAACTCGTCACCAATAGATACCCCGCGGGCAAGCACACTCAGTTTGACACCCATTTTCTCAAGTTTACGGTAAATATAAAAATTTGTAGTATCCCCTTCCATGGTTGTGCTGAGAGCAAGAATGACTTCATTTATTCCGCCTTCGGCTACCCGACGCACCAGGCTTTCTATCTGCAAATCGCCCGGCCCCACCCCATCCATAGGTGAAATTACACCACCCAAAACATGGTATAGCCCACGATATTGCTGAGTAGCCTCTACAGCCATCACATCCCGTATATTCTCTACGACACAAACCATAGACGCATCTCGCTGCGGATTTGCGCAGATCTGACAAGTCTCTGTATCAGATATATTATGACACACCTTGCAATATTTCACCTCATGCTTTAAAGTTATAATAGAGCTTCCGAAAGCTTCTACCACAGATGTATCCTGACGCAATAAATGAAGCACCAGTCTCATAGCTGTTTTCCGTCCGATACCCGGCAATTTAGAAAATTCTCCGACGGCTTTTTCAAGCAACGTCGATGGATATTGTTGATTCATATACAAACAAGTATATCTATTTAATTTTCAATAAAGTATATATCAATACGCATAGAAGCGACAGATTTAATATAAAAGCACTTCAACTCTCCCATAAAGATATTGTATACTTAATGAAGCACAAAGATACGCATATTTTATAAATGGCAAATCTGCCACTGATAAAATAGGAGACTTATTCAATCGGCATGTTCATTTCTTCTATTACAATTTCCTGGACAGCCTATCGATTACGGAACTATAAAAACAGCTCAGAATAACGATCACAGACACATACCGCAATCAGGTTCGACACCGCCGAACTATCATTTTCAAGTATCAGATGATGAAAATTAATCTCAAATATTCCTAAATGTTCAGATCATATTTCTTACGACATGAACAAGTGCAGTTCCCGATGGCTACCCCTTATACGTTGAACAACCAACGGCACATTTTTGTTATTATAGCTAAATAACTAAAATTATGAACTTACAAAAGACTACTTTCTATCTATTCACCCTCATTAGTTTAGTGCTTACATCCTGTAGCAGCGATGATGAAAACAAAAATGATACGCAGGTATTAGTCACTGTGATCAGTGCTGATGACAAACCCCTGTCTAACGAAATCGTCCAAATGTTCGATGAAAAAACTTATGAAGAGTTCAAAAAGGATAATCGAACGACTCCTACAGCATATGCATTAACCAACTCTAAAGGAGTGGCCACTTTCATTTTTACTTATGATGAGTGGTTCGAGTCAAGTAAAGACAGATTCTTTACTTTCGCCGTTCAATATGGCAGTGGTACGGAGAACTATGAAATATGGTCTTCGGGACGTACCATACGTTCGGGCTCAGTTACACAAATAGAGTTGAAGTTAAAACCTTTGTAAACGGAAAGCGGTTTTATAAGCGGTTCCAGGTTATAATCTCACGGAATTACTTTTAAAACCGCTTTTTAGATTTTATCTTCAGCAAATTCCTTTTTTCACAAATATCAAACAGATCAGAATGAAAGCCGCATATTTTTAACCAGTATTTAAAAACTCCTATGCCCATCCGCCAATTCATAGCTATTCTGAAATGAACTGAGTTTTGGCTCGTTTGTGCCGGGCATTCCTTCGTCATTTTGAGAACGAAAATAAAAAATTATCTTTGCTCCCTAAAATACAAAAACAATGCAGAATATCATTATTACATTTATCGTCTTTTTTACACTCAGATTGTTGTCCTTGTCCTATTCCATTCGTAACGAAAAACGTCTCCTGAAAAACGGAGCTGTACAATATGGTAAAGTTAATTCGTTATTACTGACATTAGCGCATGTCGTTTACTATTTATCCGCCCTTTATGAAGCGTATATTTCGGGAACTACCTTCAACTGTTTCTCCGTGTGTGGTGTTCTTGTAATGGGCTTTGCCTATGCTATGTTATTCTATGTCATCTATAAACTACACGATGTATGGACAGTGAAACTTTATATTGTTCCCGGTCAACGCATTGAAAAGAGCTTTCTTTTCAGGACGGTGCGACATCCCAATTACTATCTGAATATCATACCTGAGCTAATTGGAGTTGGTTTACTCTGTAATGCCTGGTACACGCTATTTATCGGGCTACCTATTTATGTATGCTTGCTGGCTGTACGTATCCGACAAGAAGAGAAGGTGATGAAAAAACTACTGGAAAACTAAATCCATTTCACCACAGACTACACGGATGAGCACAGATTCTTTAATCTTATTCTCAACGAAATTAATTATCAATCCGTGTAATCTGTGGTGAAATCAGAACCATTACAAATCTGAACTGAATCAGCTCCCACTTCTCACCGCTCCCAAACTGCCTCAAACAGAAACTTTCTATCCGTAACCAGTATTTGAATCGTTCTTTATCCATTATTATTTCTAAATTTGTCGGACTAATTTATAAAGCACCCCAGTCATAATGAAAACTATATCAAGAAGCGTTACCGTTCTCGCGCTATTGGCCAGCATTATTCCTGTCTATGCCGTCATGGGCATCGTATTAGATCCCAATGGCGATGGAAATCTGTTAATAACACTCGGCACCCTGACACCTATATTGGGTGGCCTTTTGATGGGTATCGTGAAGCTCGTGAAGAAATCACCAAAGGCTGCCACTATTTATTCTATAATAAGCCTCTCAGTTTCGGCAGTTGTTTATGCCGTCATATTGACATAAATATGGTTATTCATCATTTGCTTATCAATCGTTAATATCTAAATAAACGCAGCATAGGCGGGTGTTTCAACTGTTACAAGAGGGTGTGTTTACCTGCAACAGAGCGGTGCGGTGATTACCAAACTTTTATTATTTATTCGTCTATAAATATTGCTGATCCATACATAAAATTCCATTATAGACCCGTAGAGATAAATATCAAATTTTAATTAGCAATCATCGTTTGCAAAATAAATGTTACCTTTGTGCCCGTTATGATGATACTTGTCACTATTGTATGTTACTTTGCCATTCTCTTGCTGATAGCCCGTATCACCGGACGGAAAGGAGGTTCGAACGCAGCGTTTTTCAAAGGAGAAAACCAATCTCCGTGGTACATCGTTGCTTTCGGAATGATTGGCGCATCCATTTCGGGAGTGACTTTCGTATCTGTACCCGGCATGGTAAAGGCGATGGATATGACGTATATGCAAACTGTATTCGGATTCTTTTTCGGTTACCTGGCAGTTGCCCATATACTCCTCCCACTCTATTACAAACTCAACCTGACCAGCATATACACTTATCTGGATACCCGTATCGGAAAGCGCGCCTACCGTACAGGAGCTTCTTTTTTCCTTCTTTCGCGTATGCTGGGCACAGCTGCAAAACTATACCTCGTCTGTCTGATTCTATATACCTATGTGTTTCGCGACATGGGCATACCATTCTGGAGTATTGCTGCCGGATCGGTAGCCTTAGTCTGGATATACACTCACAAGAGCGGTATTAAAACTATCGTCTGGACAGACACCTTACAGACCTTCTGTCTGATTGCCGCACTGATCTGTATCCTTGTTTTTGTCACAGCAAAACTAAATCTCGACTTCAGCGGAGTCATACAGACAATCAGTAACAATGAACACAGCCGCATTTTTGTATTTGACGACTGGATGTCACGCCAGAATTTCTTCAAGCAGTTTCTGAGCGGGATTTTCATTGTTATCGTTATGACCGGACTCGATCAAGACATGATGCAAAAAAACCTTTCTTGCCGTAGCCTGCGTGACGCACAGAAAAATATGTATTGTTATGGCTTCGCATTCGCCCCGCTCAACCTGCTGTTCCTCGGCCTTGGCATTTTATTACTGGTCCTTGCTCAGGAGATGCAACTGGAACTTCCGGCAACCGGTGACGATATCCTGCCTATGTTTGCTACTCAAGGGTATCTGGGAGAAGGAGTGCTGATTCTATTCACAATCGGTATCATTGCCGCCGCCTTTAGTAATTCGGATTCGGCTTTGACCGCCATGACAACGAGCTTTTGCATCGATCTGCTCGACACAGGGAAAGACACAGAAGGAATAGCCCGTAAAAAACGAAACCGGGTACACATCGGGCTCTCTATTCTGCTCGTTTTCTTTATCTGTCTTGTCGATGCATTGAACAATCAAAGTGTTATTGATGCCATTTACATCATAGCTTCCTATACGTATGGCCCTCTTTTGGGAATGTTTGCTTTCGGTTTGTTTACCCGACGGCAAACAAACGATCGGTACATACCGTTTATTGCGATAGTTTCACCACTGATATGTTACGCAGCCGATAGGCTTGCCCGTCAGGAAACCGGCTATCAGTTTGGTTATGAATTACTTATGCTGAACGGTATGCTTACTTTTGCAGGGATGTGGATCGCATCAAGAAAAGCAACTAAAAAATGAATTTAAAAACTAACAAGAAATATGGAAATAACCAATGCTGAGTTTGTAATTAGTAACACGGACGTGAAAAAATGTCCTGCAGGTACCTTTCCCGAATACGCCTTTATCGGCCGATCCAATGTGGGCAAATCCAGCCTCATCAATATGCTGACCGCCCGAAAGGGACTGGCCATGACTTCCGCCACTCCCGGTAAGACAATGCTTATCAACCATTTTCTGATCAATAACAGTTGGTATCTGGTTGACCTCCCCGGATACGGATATGCCAGACGAGGCCAGAAAGGACAGGAGCAAATACGCACTATCATCGAAGACTATATCCTCGAGCGGGAACAGATGACCAATCTTTTCGTATTGATAGACAGTCGGTTGGAGCCCCAGAAAATAGATATAGAGTTCATGGAATGGTTGGGTGAGAACGGAATCCCCTTTTCCATTATCTTCACCAAAGCAGACAAGCTAAAAGGAGGACGACTCAAAATGAATATCAACGCATATCTGAAGGAGTTACGGAAACAGTGGGAAGAACTCCCCCCCTACTTCATCACTTCATCGGAAGAATGTCTTGGTAGAACAGAAGTATTAAATTACATCGAATCAATTAACAAAGAACTTTATTCAAAGTAAAAACAGAGATATCAAAATGAAAAGAGAACTATTATCATTGGCAGTTCTTGCCACACTGCTGCTTGTACCGGCCACAGGTCGTGCACAATCCATTAAAGATCTATTCAACAAAGACAATATTTCCAAAGTGGTCAATGCGGTCACCGGGCATACCGAAACAGTGGATATGACCGGAACCTGGCGTTATACCGGCTCCGCCATTGAATTCGAATCGGAAAATCTGCTGAAAAAAGCCGGAGGAACGGTTGCTGCTTCCGCTGCCGAACAAAAACTGGATGAACAATTAGCCAAACTCGGCATAAAAGAAGGGCAACTGAGCTTTACGTTCAACACAGACAGTACTTTTGTCAGCACTTTAGGCAAACGCAAGCTGAACGGTACCTACTCTTATAACCCCACAACCGGCATGCTCCAGTTGAAGTACATGAAATTGATCCCCATGAACGCAAAAGTCAATTATACGACCCAGCAAATGGATCTTCTGTTTGAAGCAGATAAGTTACTGAAATTAATCACTTTCTTATCCAGTAAAAGCAGCAGTGCCACTCTCAAGGCCATCAGTTCATTGGCAGACAGCTATGACGGCATGATGCTTGGATATGAACTGAAACGATGAGAGCTCTTGAATGATGAACGGTAAACAACGATCAACGATGAATAATAAAGTAATTAGCGAGTAAAATAGGTTATCATAATTCTCTCTGTTAATCGCATTATTCATCGTTGATCGCTTATTGCTTATCATTCAAAAGCCTTCATCGTTTGCTTTCCGTCAAAATACACCCATCCATCATCCTCACAATACGGTTGGCCTCCCTCGCATTCTCTTCCGAGTGGGTCACCATTACAATAGTTGCCCCATCCTTATTCAACTCTTTCAACAAGACCATCACCTCATTACCATTGGTAGAATCAAGATTACCTGTCGGCTCGTCCGCTAATATAATCCGCGGATTCGTCACAATGGCCCGGGCTATAGCTACACGCTGCTGCTGACCTCCGGATAGTTGTTGAGGATAATGTTCCGCACGATGGGCAATCTGCATTCTTTCCAACGCCTTGTTCACACGTTCCACACGTTCACGAACCGGTACTCCGGCATACAGCAATGGCAATTCCACATTTTCAAACACAGTCAGCTCGTCTATCAGATTAAAACTCTGGAAGACAAAACCAATATTCCCGTTCCGCATATCCGTCCGATCGTTTTCCGAGTAGCGGGAAACCTCTTTGTCAATGAACCACAGCTGCCCCGAAGTAGGATTGTCCAGCAAGCCCAACATATTCAGCAAAGTTGATTTTCCACACCCCGAAGGCCCCATGATTGCTACAAATTCTCCTTCTGATATTTCGATGCTAATTTCGTTCAATGCAGTAGTCTGCACACTTTCTGTACGGAATATCTTTGTCAATCCAATTGCTTTTATCATAATCTTTCAGTTTTTTTATTATTCATATCTCAATGACTTTACCGGATTTTGTGAAGCCGTCCGCCAAGTCTGGCCAATCACCGTAAGCAAGGTGATACCGGCTATAATCAGTCCCACCAACGGAAACAGCCACCAGCTGATCGCTGTTTGATAGGCAAAATCGCTCAACCAATAGTACATCAGGAGATAGCCCGACGGACAAGCAATCACAAAGGCAATGCCCACCCATTTCAGATATTCCAGACAGAACATCTTTACAATCCGATCCGAATGGGCACCATTCACTTTACGGATACCGATCTCTTTAGTACGCTGCCGGGTAGAGAGTGAAACCAGCCCGAACACTCCCATCATGGCTATAACAATAGCAAGTACGGTAAACGAAAACAGCATCCGGCCTTGTTGTCGCTCTTTCTCGTAATTCCGATTCAAAGCATCTGAAAAAAACTGATACTTAAACTCCTTGACAAACAGGGGAGCCATCTCCTCAAACTTCTTTTGAATAAACGCCAAAGTTTCCTGCTTATGCTCCGGAGAGATCTTAATGTGTATATTCACCAGACATTCCGGACTGTACATCAGGTATGCCGGTTTAATTTTTTCACGCAACGATTGAAAATTAAAATCCTGCACAACGCCCACAATACGTTTCTTAAAACTCCCCACACCAAAACCTCCGCTAATCTCCATACCCACGGGATCAGACACATTCATTGCCTTCCAGGCTGTTTCATTAATAATTATCGGAAAATCATACGCTCCACTAAAATAAGCTCCGGCATCTGCCTTTAAAATCTCTCCTTTCAGAAGTTTCAGTCCGAAGGTATTCACAAAATTGCCATCAGCCCAGATACACATCATCCGCAGTGAATCGACCTTTCCTTCCGCATCCGTCCACTGCAATACATCACCCTGCCCCTTGCTATCTTCCATATAATCGGCAATTTCAGCCCCCATCGAAACACTGAGGATATTCGGATTCTTTAGAATTTCTTGTCGGAATCCATCAACGTTATACCATAAACTCGTATAGACAGAAACTATATTCTCTCTATTCAGACCTAAATCTTTATTCTGTAAATAATTCAATTGTTTGAATACAATGCCGGTATACAACAGCAGCGTGATGGCAATAACAAACTGTACGCAAAGCAGACCGCGTATCAGGCCTCCCTTTTTTCCCGACTTTTGTCCTCCTTTGAAAGCCATCAGCGGATTTATGGCCGAGAGATAAAATGCCGGATAACTGCCGGAAAGACATCCCACACCGACAATTCCCACAACAATATAGACCAATACACTCCAGCTGAATTGCAGGGTAATATCTTTACCCATCATCTGATTGAAGAGTGGTAAAAGCAGTTCTGTCAGGGCTAATGCCAACACCAGTGAAATGAACGCCTGCACCAGACTTTCGGAAAGAAACTGCACAATCAGTGTTTTACGCTTGGCGCCGGTCACTTTCCTCACTCCTATCTCTTTATAACGTAACGCTGCCCGGGCTGTAGAAAGGGTAGTGAAATTAAATGCCCCCATAAAAACAATCAATACGGCCAAAGCTATAAACAGGAAAATGGAAGTCATATTGCCGTGATTCCGGACAGATACATCTACAAAGTCGGTCTTTAAATGTATATCATTCAAGGGCTGAAACCGTAGTAAACGTTCTGCATGGACACGGTTACTCAACAAACGACTCATTTGGTTCCTGTCTGCATCGGACATCGACGAACCGGAACGCATTTTCACGTAGACATTCGCTTCTCTGCGATCCCAGTCTGTGCCGCTCCGGTAGATGCGTACATTCTCGTTCATCTTATCAAATAATGCCTGTCCGACGACAGCATCAAATTGCAGATGACTCTTACGGGGCACTTTTACCACCCCGACTACCGTAAGGCTGTACTCAGTATCCATACCTCCGGTATATATCAGCTGTTGTCCGATTGCCGAAGCTGTACCAAAGAACTTTCGGGCCATTTTCTCGGAAAGTACTATATGGTTGAAGCCCGATTTGAGTTTGGAAGGATCACCTTCTGCCACTTTGAAGGGAAACATATCAAAAAATGTCGTATCGACACATATCATATCGGCAGAAAGATTCCGGTCCTTCAAGCACAAAGACCTTAACTCCCTGGCTTTAACGTATGTAGCCTGTTCCACCTGAGGGAACTCTTTACGAAAAGCTTCGGCCAAGGGTATGGCTGTAAAAGGGCTTTCCACTATTTCCCCACTCTCAGTACAATTGGCTTCAATCACCCGGAATATCCTCCCTGCATCCGGATTATAATCTTCAAATGTCAATTCATCCACTACCCACAAATAAATCAGGAATGCAGCTGCCATGCCCAATACAAATCCCAACATATTAATGGTAGAAAACAGGAAGCTCCGTTTTATCAACCGAAGAGCTACTTTTAAATAATGGCTTATCATATTTACCTATTTAATAATTAACCAGATATTATCAGTCTCACTCAACTTCTCCACTTGCCCATTTTCCCGCATCTGGGCCGGATACAACTCTAACAAAGAACTTTTAGAGAAAAACCGGGCCGGATTGCCTTCTATACTCCGGTTGGGCCAGAAAGGTAAACTTTCCGGCAAATCGGCAATGATAAGCGGCTGCTCCGGATTCACTTTATCAGACACCACAGGCAAGGAGAAAAACTCTCCGCTCCGCTTGTCATACACCAGAGAATAAAGTTTCACACTCCTGTTTCTACGGGCATTTATGCTATCATATCCTTTATCGATACTTAAGAAAAGGAAGCGATCCGTATCAACGCACGAAGTGAGGAAATAAGAGTTACCCACATCAGCCCCACCGGCCACCCGGGCCCCTGTCAGATGGGGCAATGAACCGAAATCGAGTTTATAGGCAACTTCCAGAGTCGAAGCATTTTTTATTCTGTATATCTTACCGCCATACGCATGGTAGAACATGGTGTTGCCTTGATAATAGTAAACGATATCCCCTTCAGCCTCAAAAAGCCGGGCCTTGTACCGCTCGTTATCCCCCAATACGAAATGGCAAAGCGTATCACCTTTCAATCCCATCGTATAAAGTTCATCCGAACAACTGACACGCATTCCATAACCGTCGGGCATGGAAAAAAGATAATTCCTGTCTATCGGGAGCTTACTGCGGATAGACTTTAACTCTACCGGCTGAGGAGATGCCAGCAACTCTGCCCAGGGAGTAACCACTAAATGCGCTTTGCCCGTCTTCATATTCCGGCATGTAAATCGCAATTGCCCCTTGGCAGGATCATAATAAAAATCTCTCAGGAAATATCCTCCTTCAACTTTCACTGAACCACCTCCGCTGTGAATAACCTTTAAATCCGAACGAACCAGCATTTTCTTTTTCTCAAAATCCCGGTCCAGCAACCAAAGTCCGTCTTCGGCAAACACCAGAAAGTCATCATCAATCCTAATCAGTGAGCTCCCATCACATCGGGGTTCCATCTTTTTATAATTCACCTCCTTCCCCAAATCACTGAGCCGGAAAGGGCGGACATTCTTCAATGCCGATTCAACATTCAGCACAATCGCACCTTCAGTCATGATCCGGGGCTGATATTTGATACCCGGAGGAGCCTGATAATCTTCCGCAAACTCCGATGGTGCGCTTTCTTCAACCGGAGAATCCTTTTGAGTTCTGTCTTTGACAAATTCTTTTTTCAGTTCTTCCTTACTGACTCCCGGATTCTTACTGCCACAAGCTGACAAGCAGATAATGCCTGCCAGAAACAAACTTTCAATGTAACAACATCTTCTCTTCATACCGTTCTTCTTATTTCCTGTTCATACTCCGATGCCCCAATGCCATGCGTTATTTTAATAAGATAATGACAAGAAGCATACCAAATAAGCACTCCCTTATTTATCAGCCGATTGACGCAAACAGCAAACCGGTATTTTGCACGATACCGTGCACTTTTTGTACGATATCGTACACCGCTTATTCAAACATATTCCCTATCTTTGTCGCTATACAAGACATCCGACTATGACACTAAAGCGAGGAAGAATACTGATTGCGGACGACAATGAAGACATCCTCTTCACGTTGAAGATGTTGTTGCGTCCCATTGCGGAAACAATAACCGTCACCACCGACCCGCGGGAATTGTTGCCGATTCTCTCACGTACCCATCACGACGTAATACTGCTGGATATGAACTTCCGCAGCGATGCCGTAAGCGGACGTGAAGGTTTCCGATGGCTGGAAGAGATTCTGAAACTCGATCCCAAGGCCGTAGTAATATTTATCACCGCATACGCCGATACGGAAAAGGCCGTACAGGCCATCAAGCAGGGAGCCACCGATTTTATAGCCAAGCCCTGGCAGAATGACAAGATGATAGCTACGGTATCTGCCGCACTGCAACTCAGTTTCAGCCGCACGGAGGTAGAATCTCTCAAAGAACAGAAAGAGGCTTTGGCAGCGCCCTCACCCGAACCCACCCGCATTATCGGTGAATCGGCCGCCATGCAAGCCATCTTCCAGACCATCCGTAAATTGGCCGATACGGATGCCAACCTTTTATTGTTGGGCGAGAACGGTACTGGGAAGGATTTGATAGCCCGATATGTATACGAACAGTCGCCCCGCAAAAACGGGATATACGTACCGATCGATTTGGGTAGTATCCCCGAAACACTGTTCGAGAGCGAACTTTTCGGATATGAAAAAGGAGCATTCACGGATGCACGGAAAAACAAACCCGGCAGGCTGGAAGTGGCTTCGGGAGGTACGTTGTTCCTCAACGAAATCGGCAATCTCAGCCTTCCGCTACAAGCCAAACTGCTTTCGGTCATCGAGCAACGAAAGAGTTCCCGACTGGGAGCCACTGCCTCTTACCCGGTAGACGTGCGGCTGATATGTGCCACCAACACCGACCTCTATACGGCTATCGACAACGGACAGTTCCGGCAAGACCTCCTCTACCGCATCAATACCATCGAAATACGCATTCCTCCATTGCGTGAACGGGGAAACGACTTGTTCCTGCTGGCCGACCATTTCTTGCAACATTACCGGAAGAAGTATAAAAAGGAAGTCCGTACCATCTCGAAAGAAGCCCGCAAGCGCATGCAGCTCTATCACTGGCCTGGCAATGTACGCGAACTGGAACACACCATCGAGCGGGCCGTCATTCTCTCAGGAAGCTCCACCCTGACACCCGACGATTTTATGCTCCGTCCCGCCCTGCAGGAACAGCCCTCCGAAAAAGAGAGATACAACCTTGAACGGCAGGAACGGGAAACTATCGACGAAGTACTCCGCCTTTGTGCCGGCAACATCACAGTGGCTGCGGAAATGCTGGGTATCACCCGTACATCGCTGTACAGGCGCATTGAAAAGTACGGATTGTAAGAGCACCAAACAGAAACAACATGAAACAAAAATGGGTGAAACATCCCCTCTTATTAACGGCAGCGTTGCTGTTCTGCTGTTTTATCACCACCTGGCTCGGCATGCACGGGTTTTATATCAGTCTGCTTGTCGCAGGCTGTGTCACCCTTTTCGTGGCTTACACCATTTACCGGTATATCCTCCGTTCCGCACGTGCCATGGCACAACTCATCTGGGCCATTCGTTATTCCGATTTCCTCTCCTTGCCCGCACAGCGAGAAGAGCACCTCCATTCGCTCCCTGCAGAACTTTGGGATGAACTGAACGAAGCCTTGGACTTCTATAAACAGAATCTTCAGAAAAAAGAGAGCCAACTCCAGTATTTTCAGGCTCTGGCCAATCATATCGACCTGTCGGTCCTTGTCTACACCCCTTCCGGAAAGATAGAATGGCTGAACGAAGCTGCCAAAAGATTATTGGGAAAATCCACACTGAAAAGTGTCGAAGATCTGGCCGACTTCCAACCCGAACTTCCTTCGCGGCTCTATTCGCTCAAAGCCGGAGACCTGTCTGTATTGCAGGTGCAAAAGGAAGAAGAAAGAATACAACTCGCACTCTCAGGCATGGAGTTCGTCATACAGGGACGTCCCCTGATCGTAGCAAGCATGAAGAACATACACTCCGTATTGGACAATCAGGAGACGGAAGCCTGGCAAAAGCTGATCCGGGTACTGACGCACGAAATTATGAATTCCATCACTCCGGTCACTTCTTTATCGGAATTGCTGGAACAGCAGATAGGCAACTTCGACGGTGATGCCGAAGAACGGAAAGAAATACTCCAGATGTTGCAGACCATCCGCCGGCGGGGCGACGGACTGATCCGGTTCGTGAACAGCTACAGGGAAGTATCCCATCTCCCACAACCGCTCCTGAAAATATATACAGACCGGGAATTACTGGCAGGGATAGCACAACTGATGCATACAGACCGGGATGACTTGCACCTGGTATTGCCGGACAAGCCCCTGCGTTTTATTATAGATAAGGATCTGATAGAACAAGTACTTATCAACCTGATCAGGAATGCCCGCGAAAACGATGCGACCGACATTCGGCTGTCGACCGGATTAAGCTCCGGCGAACGTCCGTATATAAGGATTGAAGACAATGGGACGGGAATCGAGCAGGAAGTGCTCGAACGTATTTTCGTACCGTTCTTCACTACCAAAACTACCGGTTCGGGTATCGGACTGACCATCTCACGACAAATCATGCACCTGCATCACGGCACCATCACCGCTTCGTCCGAAACAGGTAAAGGCAGTACCTTCACCCTCTTGTTTCCACCCCTTTTTTAAGGAGGGTGTAGCCATCCGGGGCATTGGGTGTAGCCATCCGCACCTTAGGGCTACACCCTATACACCGGATGGCTACACCCTCTCCATCAGACGGTTTTTAATACAATTTCACCGTCATACGACACCATTTATCAAAAAAAGCCTTAACTTTGTCGCCCACGAAACCATAAAAAAGAAATAGAAAATGAAGAAAATACTATTTTTTATCACTATGATGGTACTGAGCGTCGGTCTTGTCCAGGCTCAAGGTAAAGCAGAAATAAAGTTTGATAAGACAACACACGACTTCGGGACATTCTCTGAAAACAACCCGATTGTCAGTTGCACATTCAAGTTTACGAATATCGGCGATGGTCCGCTGGTCATCCATCAGGCAGTGGCATCATGCGGATGCACCGTACCCGAATATACCCAGGAACCCATCATGCCGGGAAAAACAGGTACAATTAAAGTGACTTACAACGGAACGGATAAATATCCGGGACACTTCAAAAAGTCGATTACCCTGCGTACAAACGCCAAAACAGAGATGATACGTCTTTTTGTGGAAGGCGACATGACGGCCAAAGACGCAAAGTAAGCAAAAATAAATAACAACAAAGAGGAGAATCTTTCGGGATTCTCCTTTTTTTTTGCTTACTTTGAGGCTGTTTTGAAAAACCAACCGTTTGGAAATCCGATAAACTATACATAAACTACAAAAAACAATTATGAAACAAGAAGAAGACAAATTTACGGGCTTGCCCGAAAACGCGTTCCGGGAACTAAAGCCGGGAGAAGTGTACAACCCGCTGATGAGTCCGACGAAAACGTATCCGGAGGTCACTCTCTGGTCGGTAGCATGGGGAATCGCCATGGCCATCCTCTTCTCTGCTGCCGCAGCCTATCTGGGGCTCAAAGTGGGACAAGTATTCGAAGCAGCCATCCCCATCGCAATCATAGCAGTCGGTGTGTCCGGTGCAGCCAAGCGTAAAAACGCACTCGGCGAAAACGTAATCATCCAGTCCATCGGTGCCTGCTCGGGTGTCATCGTAGCAGGAGCCATCTTCACACTGCCTGCCCTCTACATCCTGCAAGCCAAATATCCGGAAATGTCAGTCACCTTCATGCAAGTATTTATCAGTTCACTGCTGGGCGGTGTGCTGGGTATCTTGTTCCTGATTCCTTTCCGCAAATACTTCGTAAGCGATATGCACGGTAAATATCCTTTCCCGGAGGCAACAGCCACTACACAGGTGCTGGTGTCGGGCGAGAAGGGCGGCAGCCAGGCAAAACCATTGCTGATGGCCGGGTTAATCGGAGGTCTGTACGACTTTATCGTGGCAACTTTCGGCTGGTGGAACGAGAACTTCACCACCCGCGTCTGTGGTGCGGGTGAAATGTTGGCAGAGAAAGCCAAACTGGTATTTAAAGTAAACACCGGTGCAGCCGTACTGGGTCTGGGCTATATCGTAGGATTGAAGTACGCTTCCATTATCTGCATCGGTTCATTGGCCGTATGGTGGATCATCGTACCGGGTATGTCCCTTTTCTTCGGCGACTCTGTACTGAACCAGTGGAATCCGGAAATCACCGCCACTGTAGGTTCCATGAGTCCGGAGCAGATCTTCTCCCATTATGCCAAAAGCATCGGTATCGGCGGTATCGCCATGGCGGGAGTGATCGGTATCATCAAATCATGGGGCATCATCCGCAGCGCAGTGGGACTGGCAGCTAAAGAGATGGGAGGAAAAGGAGACGTGGAGAAAAACGTCATCCGTACGCAACGCGACCTCTCCATGAAGATCATTGCCATCGGTTCCATCATCACGCTGATCCTGGTGGTGCTGTTCTTTTATTTCGACGTAATGCAGGGTAACCTGGTACATACACTGGTAGCCATTTTACTGGTAGCCGGAATTTCATTCCTGTTCACCACCGTAGCGGCCAACGCCATCGCCATTGTAGGTACCAATCCGGTATCGGGCATGACGCTGATGACGCTGATTCTGGCATCGGTTGTAATGGTAGCCGTCGGGCTGAAAGGTCCTTCGGGCATGGTTGCCGCATTAGTGATGGGCGGTGTAGTCTGCACAGCCCTCTCTATGGCAGGCGGTTTCATCACCGACCTGAAGATCGGCTACTGGCTGGGCAGTACGCCCGCCAAGCAGGAAGCGTGGAAGTTCCTCGGAACAATCGTATCCGCTGCCACCGTAGGCGGTGTAATGATTATCCTGAACAAGACATACGGATTCACAAGCGGACAACTTGCCGCACCGCAGGCCAACGCGATGGCTGCTGTAATCGAACCTTTGATGAGTGGTGTAGGCGCCCCCTGGCTGCTGTACGGCATCGGTGCGGTGCTGGCCATCATCCTGACGTTCTTTAAGGTTCCCGCACTGGCGTTTGCGTTGGGTATGTTCATCCCGCTCGAACTGAATGTACCGCTCGTAGTGGGCGGAGCTATCAACTGGTATGTCACCACCCGCAGCAAAGACAGTGCGCTCAACACCGAACGGGGCGAAAAAGGGACGCTGCTGGCATCCGGATTCATTGCCGGAGGTGCCCTGATGGGTGTAGTCAGCGCTGCCATGCGCTTCGGCGGAATCAACCTGGTGAACGATGCATGGCTCAACAATACCCTCTCACAGTTGGCTGCCCTGGTAGCTTACGTACTGCTAATCCTGTATTTCATTAAAGCATCCATGAAGGTAAAATGAAGTATATAGCTGAATTTCATGTATCCGGGAGGAGCGTATGTCAATCCGGCTCCGCGACGAAGTGAAATTCTCCAGATGACATATAAAGAAACTCACGAAACAACATTTATAAAGATGAAAACAATTCGTACACTTTTGTTATGTACCAGCCTATTGGCCGGAACAGTTGCAGCACAGGAGAACAGTCTGGTGCTGAGTAACGGACTCGGGTTCGTTGATACCCCCTATAAGGCAGGTACCCTTGAAGTAGACGATGCAGAAGACCTCATTATCAATTGTGACGAGGTGGACTGCACCACTTTCGTAGAATATGCACTGGCAATGGCACTCTGCCCGCAACAGGGAGACGACATGCAGGAAAGTGACTTTGCCCGTAACCTGCAACGTATCCGCTATCGCGACGGAAAAATTGACGGTTATACCTCTCGTCTGCATTATATATCCGACTGGATCAATAATGGTGTCCGCCAAGGCTTTCTTGAAGACGTAACGGCTGCCCACAGCCCTTTCACACAGAAACTGTCGATCTCTTACATGAGCACACATCCGCAACTCTACAAATCGCTGAAGAACTCTCCGGAAAATGTAGCGCAGATGGCAAAGTATGAAAAGGCACTGAGCGGTAAAGAGGTTCATTACCTTCCGAAAGACAAACTGGAGCCGGACGGATTGCCCTGGATCAAGAATGGGGACATTATTGCCCTGACCACCAATACTCCGGGGTTGGACGTAAGCCACATGGGCATTGCCATTTACATCAAGGGACAGCTGCACCTGCTGCATGCTTCGTCCAAAGAAGGCAAGGTAATAGTAGACAAGAGTGCACTGAGCCAGATGTTGAAAGACAGAAAATCACTGACAGGTATCAGAGTGCTGAGAATGAAGAAATAAACCGGAAACAAACCATACCGGACTTATCTGATCCCCGAAACCATTTTGATGCGTTTCGGGGATTTTTCTTTTCAGTAAGAAAGAGAATAGCCTTATTTCCTGACTGCCCCTTCTGCTTTTCAACGGCAACGGGAAGCACAGAAGACGGAAAACAAGACTTTTCTTCCCGAAAAGCCGGGGTTTTGTGTCCGGAGAGCCGGGGTCTGCCCCAAAAAGAGCCGGGATTTCTATGAAAAGAAGTAAGCATTCGACCCGAAAGACGGTTGCATTCCGCTGAAATGCTTACTTCTTTTCAAATTATCTCTATATGTTTTCCCACTTTACATCTGTTGTTATGGTTTTATCGTTAAAAAGAGAAGGATTATTCTCTGGTTGCATACCGTAAACGAACAAGTCCCGACTGTCAAAAAGAAAGCCGTAAGCATCCATTGATACAACTCTTCACGCATTTAGCTTTGCTACACTTACATCATGCCAACTCATAAAGTCTTTCGGCATCAAACATAAAATCGCCAACCTTACAGGTTGGCGATTTTACCAGGCAACCGTATCATTGGATGCAAACAGAGCAAACCAGAGAGGTCTGATTATCATTTTGACAAAAGGAAAGTAAGCAGTTCGCTCCCCAGCCTCTCTTTTACCTCGTCCATATCAACACTGTGTCCGAGTTCTTTCTGAAGGGAAGTCACGCCTTTATCAATAAAACCGCAAGGATGAATGTAACTGAAATAGCGTAAATCGGTATTCACATTCAGCGCCAGTCCATGCATCGTCACGTAATGACTGCTCCGAACCCCTATCGCACATATCTTACGAGCACGGGGCGTATCACCTTCCAGCCAGACTCCTGTCGCCTTCTCTAAACGGCCGGCCTCGACACCGTAAGATGCACAGACACGGATAACGGCTTCCTCCAGTAAGTGTACATATTCCTTCAGCCCCAATCCGAACTCCTCAAGATTAAGAATCGGGTAACACACCAATTGCCCGGGACCATGATAGGTGATATCGCCGCCACGGTCGATGTGATAGAGGGTGGCACCGATAGCCTTCAGTTGCTCCTCTCCCAGCAGCATATTATTTTCCTTTCCGCTACGCCCCAGGGTATAAACGTGCGGATGTTCACAAAAAATGATGCGATTCTCGTACTTTTCCCCGCCCTGCTTGGCATGGACGAGGGCATCGAACCATTCCGTCTGTCGGCTCCATGCTTCAGAATACGGAATAAGTTCCCAATCGGTTGTAATTGTTTTCATACGGACAAAGATAAAGAAATAAAAGAAAATGTGTATATTTGCGTGATTCAAAAAAAGAAAGTAATATGAAGTTTGACTTTCCACAAGTAGATCTCCCATGCGAACTTCTGGCATGGAATGATGTAACTGAAGATATCTTGAATATCTACAAACAATCGTGCAGGCTGAAAGCCGGCATCTTTGCTATTTGTACGGAAGGTAAGATGACCGCAACCATTAACCTGATCGATTACGAAATAAAACCGAACGATCTGATCACACTGCTGCCGGGCACTATCATCCAGTTCCGCGAACGGACAGAGAAAGTACGTTTATGCTTCGCCGGATTCTCGTCGGAATGTGTAGAACGAATCAACCTGATAAAATCGATGGTCAGCTCTTTCTCTAAGATAACCGAGTGCCCGATTGTGGAATTACAGGAGGATATAGCCAGTTATCTAAAAGATTACTTCTCCCTGTTGGCACGAGTGACATGTGATGAAAGGTTCTCTCTTCCCTCCGAGATGACGGAAGTATCTTTGAAATCTATTCTGACCGCCGTCGGACTGATTTATCAGAAATATTCCCGGAAAGATCACAACACGAACCGTAAAGAAGAAATCTGCCGCGAATTGGTAGGATTGGTCACAGAGCATTATGCGGAGGAACGCCGTGCCCAGTTCTATGCAGACAAGTTGGGAATATCACTGCAACACCTCAGTACCACAGTCAAACAAGTGACAGGACGCAACGTACTGGATGTGATAGCCTATGTGGTCATTATCGACGCGAAAGCCAAATTGAAATCGACTCACATGACCATTCAGGAGATTGCCTATTCGTTGAACTTCCCCAGTGCTTCTTTTTTCGGAAAGTACTTCAGGAGATATGTAGGCATGAGTCCGCTGGAATTCAGAAACAGCTGACACCTTTCGTGGCAAAAAGATTTTCACCACAGAGGCCACAGAGTATTCATGTTGATCATCCATGACTTGAAGTTTACTCTGTGTCCTCTGTGGTGAGTTTATTTTGAAAGGACTTGTTATTTTCTGGCCAGACTCAATGAATTCAGTACTACACTAACACTTGAGAATGCCATTGCCGCACTGGCAAGCATCGGGTTCAGCAACAGTCCGTTGATAGGGAACAGGATGCCGGCTGCAATAGGGATACCTATGAGATTATAGATAAATGCCCAGAACAGATTCTGGTGAATCAGTTTCACAGTCTGTCTTGACAACTCGAAGGCGCGGGGGAGCAACAGCAGGTCGGATGTCATCAACGTAACCATTGCTACATCCATGGCTATATCCGTCCCTTTCCCCATCGCTATGCTGACATCGGCCAGTGCCAACGCCTGTGAGTCGTTAATTCCGTCACCTACCATAGCTACGGTTTTTCCCTGCATCTGGAGTTCACGCACAAACTCTTCTTTATCATCCGGCAAGGCATCTGCCACAAAGCGGTCGATGCCCAACTTACCCGATACGGCAAGTGCCGTGCGTTGTCCGTCGCCGGTCAGCATACAAATGTCGATCCCCTGACGTTTCAACTCTTTCACAGCCTCGGCCGAAGTCGGCTTTATCTGATCGGCAATGGCAATTACGGCAAGCACCTCACTGCCACGGCCAAAGTATACAATGCTGTTTCCATCCGATTCGTATTGCACCATCATTTCGGCAAGCACATCAGAGAGCGAAGCGCTGAAATCTTTCAGTAACTTGTGGCTGCCCACCCAATAAGTCTCCCCTTGATAAACCACCTTGATTCCTTTTCCGGTGATACTCTCAAAGCTGTCCAGTTGGGCAGGAACTATTTTCTCCACTTCCTGCAGAGAAGAGACAATGGCTCCGGCAAGCGGATGTTCGGATTTAAGTTCGGCCGCCAACAGGACATTCTTGAAATGTTCTTCCTGCACCTGTGCCCAAAGCCATCCGGAAACCGTGGGATGTCCCTCGGTCAACGTCCCGGTTTTATCGAGCACCACTACATCTACTTTACGCATCTGCTCGAGGGCAACCGCATCCTTAATCAGGATATGATTACTGGCTGCTTTGCCTATGCCCACCATCAGAGCGGTAGGTGTGGCAAGTCCCAGAGCACACGGACAGGCAATGACCAGTACGGATACTGCCGAAAGCAGGGCATGTGAGAAATAATCGGTACCTCCCACCAAAAGCCAGATAACAAACGTCAGCACGGCAATACAAAGCACGACAGGCACAAAGATTCCGGTCACCCGGTCTACGATGCGCTGTACGGGCGCTTTACTCCCCTGAGCCTCCTGCACCATGCGGATGATGCGTGCCAGCACCGTCTCGCTTCCTACACTCGAGGCTTTAATCACAAAAGAGCCTTTCTGGTTGATAGTTCCCGCCAATACACGGTCGCCCGTTTTCTTTTCTACGGGAATCGGTTCGCCGCTGATCATACTTTCGTCTACATAAGATTCTCCTTCGGACAACCGCCCGTCTACGGGAATCTGCTCACCGGGACGTACCACCACCAGGTCGCCTGCCTGCAACTGGTCTATCAGGATATCTTCTTCAACTCCTCCCCGAAGCACACGGGCCACACGGGGTTGAAGTCCCATCAGCTTCCGAATGGCAGTAGAGGTATTCCCCTTGGCACGCTCTTCCATCAGTTTACCGGTCAGCACAAAAGCGATGATGACTACTGCCGCCTCATAGTAAACGTGAGGTTCAAGTCCGCGGTTATACCAGAACTCGGGAAAAAATGTGTTGAAGACGCTGAACAGGAAGGCGATGGAGGTACTGAGTGCCACCAAGGTATCCATATTACTCCTCCCCAAACGTGCCTGCCGCCAGGCATTGACATAGAAAGAACCTCCGAAGAAAATCATCACGGGAAGGGCGAGTATCAACTGAATCTCGTTAGAGAAAGGCACATGCATCAAGACCATAGAAAACAGCAACATGGGGACAACGAAGATCCATGCACCGATGACCTGCCGCTTCAGCAGTCGGTAATGTTTCTCCTGGGCCTCCTCCTGACGCTCCTCTTTCAGGGCCTCTTCCACTATCAGGTCATAACCTGCGGCAAGTACGGCCGCACGGATTTCTCCGGGAGTCAGCTTGTCGGCTTCGTACGAAACGGACAGTGTGTTTGTGGCGAAGTTGACCGATGCGTCTACCACACCGGCCAATTTCTTCACTGTTTTTTCCACATTATTAGCGCACCCCGCACAGTGCATGTTCAGTACAGGAAACGCTTTCTTTATAATATTACCCATAATCTATTATTATATATACTATCTAATAAACAATGAGGTAAAGAACAATGTTCACTTCTTGTCCGTTTCCTTTGCTTCCTTTATGACTACAGCTTCGTATTTAAATTTCCGAAAGCCTTCTTTCAGTTTTTCAACATTCGTCTTTTCCGCATCGTAAGTGATGGTGACGGTTTGAGTTTTCAAATCAGTCTTAAAGTTTTTAAGTCCTTTTTCGAACTTGATATTGTTCTTCACCTTTCGTTCGCAGTTGGCGCACTCCATCTGTGCCACTTTGAAAACAACGGTACGAAAGTCTTTTGCCGCAACGGCAGTCACCGAAAGTAAAGCCACCACCAGTGTGGCAATCATTTTTTTAGTCTTCATGAATGTAAGTATTAGTAATCAATAATTTTAGTCGTTTGTTTTACTCTCTTTCAATCTCGTGCCAGGTTAAACCTCACTCCGATGTATCCCTTTGCTCCATGTACCGGTCCCCATATCATAGTCGAGTCAAAATGATCTCCCCAAGGATTGGCTGCATCGATAATCGGATTCTTTTGTTTGAAATTTGTCAGGTTCTCACCTCCAATGTATACCGACCAGCGTCGGAAATAGCGCGTCACCTGTGCACTAAGCTGACTAAAGCCTTTATAACGGGCATCCCACGAAGGAGTGCCGTCAGCAAGTGTATACGGATCGGGCATACGTCCTCCTCCATTCATCTGCCAGGTGGCATCAAACTGCCACAAGCCCAGCGGAGTCTGATAAGAAGCGGTTACAAGTCCTTTGTATTTCCCGGTCAGCGGCTTCTCCATCAACCGGTGATTGTAAGTCGTCTTGGCGTCTGTCCAACGATAGGCAGCTGTCAGCGAAAAACCCTGAAAGAACGGATAGGTAGCCTCCACCTGAAACACTTGTGAATACGACCGTCCGTCGAGATTGTAGAATGCCACCTCATGGGGATTCGTATCCATATCGACAACGACCTGTTTCAGGAAGTCAGTGTAATAGTATTCCAGATTCAGGTTCAGCGTTTTCCCGAAAAGCGGAATGTAACCCGATATACTTGCGCCATAGTTCCACGCTTCTTCCTGGTCGAGGTGACTGGCAATACTTACCTTCCGGCTACTTGCCATCAGATAATTGTTTTCGGCAAGCACGTGATTCGTACGATACCCTTTTCCGGCAGAAAGACGGAAATGAACAAAATCATTGGGGTTGTATTTAATGTGGGCACGTGGAGTCACGAAAAAGCCGTACTCACTGCTATGGTCGCCACGAAGTCCGGCCATCACCACCAGTTTATTCTCCAGATTAAAAGTGTACTGCGCATAAGCTCCTCCTACCGATTCGCGTGCAAAAGCCTTCGTCAACGGAGTGTCAGCATTGTTAGTCAAACGGTAATGCTGGTCATATCCGTCATAATTATAACTGAATCCCGCCGAAAGACTGTGTTGCTTTGTAAATTCGGTTTCAAACATCAGCGAAGCATAAGCGTTGGACTGGTCAACATCATAAATCTTCCGTCCATAAAGCGCATCCTGGTTGTGCAGCGTCCCGGACAGAATCAGCGCAAGATTCGTATTCTTCTCCTTATTAAATATATAGGCATTCTTGGCAAAAGCCTCGTAACGGCGGGTTTCAATATCGATAGCATAGCGATCGGCTGCCGGCACGCCGCTATGACTCACCTGACCGCCTTTTCTGCTTTCGTCCAGCGCTTTGATGCCTGCCTGAAACACATAGTGGTCACCCATATAGGCCCAACGGTTCCAAAAATTATACTGCTCTATCCGGGGAATATCGGCAAAGCCGTCATCGTTGCCGTCATGTGCTTTCGTTTCATTTTCGTAATGTGCCAGCAACGAAGTACTCCATCGTTTGGAAAGTTTCACCGTGGCATCCGCATTCGCCTCATAACGATTGGTGGTACTGGCAAAAAGATTGGCCGAAACCCAATCCGCCTCAGGCAGTTGCGGCTTCTTAAATTCAACATTGATCTGTCCGGTAAGGGCTTCATAACCATTCTTCACGGACGAAATCCCCTTGGATACTTGTATGCTGTGCATCCAGGGACCGGGAACATAACCCAATCCGTAAGGAGAAGCAGCACCGCGATAGTTCGGAATATTCTCGGTCAGCATCTGCACATAAGTTCCCGATAGTCCGAGCAACTTGATCTGCTTCGCTCCGGTAGCAGCATCCGAATAGCTGACGTCCACTGAAGGATTGGTGACAAAACTCTCGCCAAGATTGCAACATGCTGCACGACAGAGCTCGTCACTGGTAATGATCTCTTCGTTCATCACGCTGTTGCGCAGCTTCAGTGTGCTCAACTTACGACTGACAATATTCACTTCACTCAGTTCCATCCCCTCGCGAAGTACTACGTCCAGAACGGCGTTCTTGTCTTTCACTTGTATGGTATCGTTTTCGTAACCTACAAAACTTACAATGAGATGACTGCCCCTGTCGGGTTTGGATATGGAAAAAGTACCGTCCTCACGAGTAGCTACCCCACCGGGAATATTCTTCCAGAAAACGTTGGCACCGATAATCGGTTCGCCGGCCTGATCTTTCACCGTACCGCTCACTTGCGCTTGTACAGTCAGACTGCCGAGAAGCAGTCCGGTCAATAATATATATTTCATTAAATAACTTCGTTTGTCTTTTTTATTTGGTTTATATTCAATAAGAAATAAGTAGGATTCACCACAGATTACACAGAAGAACACAAGTTGTCCCGCTTCAATAATTAACGGTATTAACCCTTAAATAGTGAAAGCCTGTGCAATCTGTGATGCAATCCAAACAGTAAATATTGAAGAAACTAAATAAGCAAAGTAGAATAAAGAGCTAAATAATGCCGGGAACTCGTTTTAGGTGGCGGTACCACATAAGGAGTTTCCAACACCTCGTCACGGAAAAGCGCACACAGCAGTTCCGATACCTGGTTGCAAAGGAATACGCTGACAGGAGCAGGGACAGAAGATTCGAACGCCTGCTTCACCAGGTCAAGTTTATAGATAGTCGCCGTACATCCCTCACCCCGGCACGATTTATGGAATTCAAAATCGAATTTATCACAGAAGCCGCATTTGTCGGCACAACAGCAATTTGCCGTCTCACAACCACTGCAACAATATTGAACGACAGAGACTCCCGCCCCTACATACACTATAAGGAGGGAAAGAATAACAGCGAGTATATAGCGGAATCTCTTCATAACGGTTGCAAAGATAAGCAGATTTAACCAGCTCTCCTCATTCTTTTTTCTTTTTTTATGCTGCCGATTCACTAATATGAACTATATTTGTCGATAGTGAACGATTATATAAATGTTGAATTTAAAGAAGAACCCCTTATGAAAAAACAATATGTCAGTCTGCTTGCGATAATACTTGCTACAAGTGGCTTTTTATTTTCTTGTGGTGACAAGATGAACAAGAATACCGGTGCGCTGGAATTCGACAGCATACAAGTGAACGAAACGGCACATCTCTTCGGAGATACGGCAAAGCCGGCATGTAACCTGACCATCAATTTCACGTATCCGGTGAAGTCATCGGACAACAAATTGAAGGATAGCCTGAACAGCTACTTTATAGCTGCCTGCTTCGGAGAAGGATATATCGGTGAAAAACCGGCAAAGGTGGTAAAGGAATATACTGAACATTACGTAAAGGAATATCGCACAGACCTTGAACCCATGTATGCCGAAGACGAAAAGAACAAAGAAAGCGAAGGGTCCATCGGCGCATGGTATTCGTATTATAAAGGAATAGAGAGCCACGTGCAACTCTATTATAAGAACCTGTTGGTTTATCGCATCAACTACAATGAATATACCGGAGGCGCGCATGGCATTTACATGACAACCTTCCTTAATATGGATCTGATAAACCTGCGTCCACTGAAGCTGGATGACATTTTCACAGGTGATTATAAGGAAGCACTGACCGACCTGTTATGGAACCAGCTGATGGCAGACAAAAAAGTAACGACCCATGAAGCACTTGAAGACATGGGCTACGGTTCTACCGGAGATATCGCCCCGACAGAAAACTTCTACCTCGACAAAGACGGCATTACCTTCTATTATAATGTATACGACATCACTCCATATGCCATGGGACCGGTAGAAATTAAGATTCCATACGAGATGATGGAGCACATGCTGGGCAGCAACCCGATCATCGGAGAGATGAAAGCTCAATAGATTAACCCTTTTTATTAAAATACAGATATATTACAACCTTATGGATACAACAGAACAAACTTCCTCCCTCCCCTCTACCGGAGGGGAAACCGGAGTGGAGCTTCTTCTTAAATACTTTCCTGACTTGACGGAAGAGCAACGCAAACAATTCGCATCTCTTTACGAACTTTACATTGACTGGAATTCTAAAATCAACGTAATCTCGCGCAAAGACATCGAAAACTTGTACGAACATCATGTGCTCCATTCACTGGGAATTGCCCGTGTCATTCGTTTCCGTCCGGGTAGCAAAGTTATGGATCTTGGCACCGGAGGCGGATTCCCCGGTATCCCGCTGGCTATTCTTTTTCCGGATACAAAGTTTCACTTGGTGGACAGCATTGGAAAGAAAGTACGTGTAGCAACCGAAGTGGCCAATGCCATCGGTCTAAAGAACGTCACTTTCCGTCATGCCAGAGCCGAGGAGGAAAAACAAACATTCGACTTTGTCGTAAGCCGTGCCGTGATGCCCCTGGCCGATTTGATAAAGATAATCCGGAAGAACATTTCGTCCAAACAGCAAAATGCCCTCCCCAACGGGTTAATCTGCCTGAAAGGCGGCGAGTTGGAACATGAAGCAATGCCGTTCAAGCACAAGACAACCATGCATAGCCTGAGTGAGGATTTCGACGAAGAGTTTTTCCAGACCAAGAAAGTGGTATATGTAACGATTTAAACGATCAAACAACATAGTCATGAAAATAAAGAGATTTGAGTTCAATATGTTTCCCGTAAACTGCTATGTGTTATGGGATGAAACGAACGAGGCAGTCGTGATAGACCCAGGCTGCTTTTATGACGAAGAGAAACAAGCTTTAAAGAACTTCATCGTCACCAACCATCTGAACGTAAAACATCTGCTGAACACTCACTTACATCTGGATCACATCTTCGGTAATCCATTCATGCTCCGTGAGTTCGGACTATCTGCCGAAGCAAACCAGGCGGACGAATACTGGATAGACGAAGCTCCCAAGCAGAGCCGCATGTTTGGTTTTCAGCTGAACGAGGCACCTGTGCCATTGGGAAAATACCTGCATGACGGGGATATCATAACTTTTGGAAATACAACGCTGGAGGCAATCCATGTACCCGGACACTCTCCCGGAAGTCTTGTATATTATTGCCAGGCAGAAAACTGCATGTTTTCAGGAGATGTATTGTTTCAGGGAAGCATCGGCCGGGCAGACCTGACCGGAGGCAACTTTGATGAACTGAAAGAGCATATTTGTAGCCGACTGTTCGTGCTGCCCAACGAAACAATCGTTTATCCGGGGCACGGCGCACCGACTACCATTGGGATAGAGAAGGCGGAAAATCCGTTCTTCAGGTAAGAGAATATCAACAAACCTTATTATAAATAAATCATTAATAACATGAAAACCGATTTATTAGCCTGCCGTCACATCGGCGTCAACAAAGCGGATGCCGAAGTAATGCTCCGGAAAATTGGAGTTGGTTCGCTCGACGAACTGATTGATAAAACCATTCCGGCCAATATCCGGCTCAAAGCACCTCTGGCACTGCCTGCGCCGATGACCGAATATGAATTTGCCCGCCACATTGCCGAGTTGGCAAGCAAAAACAAGTTGTTCACGACCTATATCGGCATGGGGTGGTACAACACAATCACTCCGGCAGTCATCCAACGCAACGTCTTCGAAAACCCTGTCTGGTATACTTCCTATACTCCTTACCAGACAGAAGTTTCGCAAGGCAGACTGGAAGCTTTAATGAATTTCCAAACCTCCGTATGCGACTTGACTGCCATGCCATTGGCCAACTGCTCTCTGCTTGATGAAGCAACCGCCGCTGCCGAAGCTGTGACAATGATGTACGCTCTGCGTTCACGCAACCAGCAAAAATCCGGAGCCAATGTGGTATTTATCGACGAGAACATCTTCCCACAAACCCTGGCTGTCATCACTACCCGAGCCATCCCGCAAGGAATTGAAATCCGTACCGGAAAGTTCCGCGAACTTGAATTTACAGACGATCTCTTTGCCTGCGTCTTACAGTATCCCAATGCGAATGGTAATGCGGAAGATTACCGTGAGTTTACGGAAAAAGCACATGCAGCCAACTGCAAAGTGGCTGTAGCTGCTGACATCCTGAGCCTCGCCCTGCTTACACCTCCGGGAGAATGGGGGGCAGACATCGTATTCGGCACTACACAGCGTTTGGGTACTCCGATGTTCTACGGTGGTCCCTCGGCTGGCTATTTCGCTACCCGCGACGAATACAAACGTAACATGCCGGGACGTATCATCGGATGGTCAAAAGACAAGTATGGCAAACTCTGTTACCGCATGGCACTCCAGACGCGCGAACAGCATATCAAACGGGAAAAGGCAACCTCAAATATTTGTACCGCACAGGCATTACTGGCTACGATGGCCGGATTCTATACCGTCTATCATGGACAGGAAGGTATCCGTAACATCGCTTCACGCATCCATAGCATCACTGCTTTCCTTGAAAAAAATATCGGGAAACTGGGATATAAGCAGGTCAACAAACAATACTTTGATACCCTCCGTTTTATCTTGCCCGATAGCATCTCAGCACAGCAAATCCGAACCATCGCTTTAAGCAAAGAGGTGAATCTGCGTTACTTTGATAATGGCGATGTAGGTTTGAGCATTGACGAAACGACCGATATAGCAGCCGTTAACATCCTGTTGTCTATCTTTGCTATTGCTGCCGGAAAAGACTTCCAGAAAGTGGATGACGTACCCGAAACAAGTACCATCAGCAAAGAACTGAAACGCCAGAGCCCCTATCTGACACACGAAGTATTCTCTAAATATCACACGGAAACGGAAATGATGCGCTACATCAAACGCCTTGACCGCAAAGATATTTCACTGGCACAGTCAATGATTTCACTTGGCTCCTGCACCATGAAGTTGAATGCAGCTGCCGAAATGCTACCGTTGAGTTGTGCCGAGTTCATGTGCATGCATCCGCTTGTTCCGGAAGATCAGGCTGCTGGTTACCGCGAACTGATCCACAACCTGAGCGAAGAGTTGAAGGTTATCACCGGGTTTGCCGGAGTGAGCCTGCAACCCAATTCCGGTGCTGCCGGTGAATACGCCGGACTACGCACCATCCGCGCTTATCTTGAAAGCATCGGACAAGGACACCGGAACAAAGTATTAATCCCTGCATCTGCCCACGGGACCAATCCGGCATCTGCCATACAAGCAGGCTTCACTACCGTGACTTGTGCTTGCGATGAACACGGAAACGTAGACATGGACGATCTCCGCGCCAAAGCTGAAGAAAACAAGGAGGATCTGGCTGCGTTAATGATCACCTATCCCTCCACACATGGTATCTTCGAAACGGAAATCGTGGAAATCTGCCAGATCATTCACGATTGCGGAGCACAGGTATATATGGATGGCGCCAACATGAATGCTCAGGTAGGATTAACGAATCCGGGATTTATCGGTGCAGATGTTTGCCACCTGAATCTGCACAAAACATTTGCTTCTCCTCACGGTGGCGGCGGTCCCGGTGTAGGCCCGATCTGTGTAGCCGAACATCTGGTACCATTCCTTCCGGGGCACGGACTGTTCGGAAACTCACAGAACGAGGTTTCTGCCGCTCCATTTGGCAGTGCAGGCATTCTGCCCATCACTTACGGCTATATCCGCATGATGGGAACCGAAGGACTGACAATGGCAACCAAAATAGCAATCCTGAATGCCAACTATCTGGCAGCCTGTCTGAAAGATACATATGGCATCGTATACCGGGGAGCCAATGGCTTTGTGGGACACGAAATGATCCTGGAATGTCGGAAAGTATATGAAGAGACAGGTATCAGTGAAAATGATATTGCCAAACGTCTGATGGATTATGGCTATCATGCTCCTACCCTCTCCTTCCCGGTTCACGGCACTCTGATGATTGAACCGACTGAAAGTGAGAGCCTCGCCGAGTTGGATAACTTCATCCATACGATGTTGACCATCTGGAATGAAATTCAGGAAGTGAAGAACGGTGAAGCCGATAAGGGGGACAATGTGCTTATAAATGCTCCACACCCCGAGTATGAAGTAGTAAGCGACCGGTGGGAACACTGCTATACGCGTGAAAAAGCTGCATACCCGATAGAAAGTGTACGTGAAAATAAGTTTTGGGTGAATGTAGCCCGTGTCGATAATACATTAGGCGACCGCAAACTATTGCCGACATGCTATGGCTGTTTCGACTGAAATTAATTTGATTCACCACAGAGTTCACAGAGTATCACAGAGTTTATCTCTTGTAATTTCTACTCCGTGATACCCTGTGTTACTCTGTGGTGAATTTAAACTTGAATCCGATACTCTATTCCACAATAGTTATTGTACCTGCTTTCACCGTTTTTTCCTTCAACGATACACCTTCTGCCTGATGATATCCCAAAGCTACGCAACCGTAAACTTTATGGTTCTCAGGTACTCCAAGAGAGGTAAGATACGCCCGGACTTCCGGATCATCGCAAGTCGTCCCGAGTTGATTGATCCAGCAAGAACCGATGCCCAAAGAACGGGCTGCCAAAAACATATTCTCAATGGCACAGGCACAGTCCATCCCGGCCCACCACTGGGTAGGGTCATTAGAAACAATGACCAAACTCGGAGCATGATAATAACAACAATAAGTCTCACTATGTCCACGCTCCTGAAGACGCTTATCGTCACTTTTAGCAAATGCTCCCTTGATACGATTGTTCAATTCTTCAAGTTTAGCCGCACTACGGACTGCCGTAAAATGCCACGTTTCATAATGCATGCCGCTCGGTGCATAGGTAGCTGCCTCCAGTATGGCATTCAAGTCTTCCGACGGTACCTGCTTTTTATCATAGACACGCACACTGCGGCGTGCCTTAATCGTTTCTAAAACTTCATTGGTTTTCATCATGAATATCTATTAATATTGTATTCCTTATCTTTTAATTAAACCAATCTTGGCATTCAGTTTGAAATAGTATACACCATTCTCCCTTTCAAGGAATCCATACTTATCTTTATCAACCGATCCTTTTTCAAGACGTGAATTCAGATAAAGGAAGTCCTCAAACGTTTTCTTTTCCGACTTATGATAGCACAACACCTCGCCACTGCCATCAACCAGTAATATACCTTCAACAGCCGAGTCCGTCCCGTTGTATATTTTTGCCGGGCGCATACCCAAAGCGAGCGCCAATAAGAATTGCTTCATTTTAAATTCATAAAAACCATGCTTGCTGATCAACTCTTCTTTTATCTTGAGAGGATTTACTGTCTTCATCAGTTCGGTCAGTTCACTGATACGTGTGATGCCGTCCAGATGCATCGTACGCACCATCTCCGCCAACACACGGGGAAAATGCAAGTCAATCATCAGCAAGTTACAGCGAAACACACGGTCTGCCACATCCGAGTATTTCAACACGCCTCCCAGACGTTCGATCATCATCATACGCTCGGCAACCTCCGTAGGCGATTCGGGAAGGGCATTAATTTTATTTACGGTAGGTGCAGCAAACTTTACACCGGATTGCTCCAATTTCAGGTTTGCAGCACGTCCCCCATCCAGCAACGGATTCATTGCACTCAGACGCGAACGGACATTGAAACCGGCTAACGGAGCTTCGGGATGCCAAAAGGCGATTGAGAAATCGGTACGATCTTCCGTCCGTGCTTCAAGATCAAAGATTCCGGCTTCGTCCAAAAACTCCTCCACCCCATCGGGAGAAGTGACTTCATCGGTAGACGAACCTTTTATCGCATTCAGAATCAGGTCAGCCACCATTGCAAAATCTTCGCGGGGCAAGCTTTTTCCGACTTTCTCACCTTCCATCCGGATATCTTCTCCTTCGATATAATAACACCGGGTGCCATCATGCTCCTCACGCTGAATCATCGCAATGGGCCAGCACTTTTCATCTTCTTTCTTTGCTTGTGGAGTTCCGAGAGAAACTTTTCCGTCCGCCAGCAGACGAAAAAAAACATATAGCTCACTCCACTCTCTTTTTGTTGCTTCAAATGCCATTCTATCTATCTTTTTATTATGTGTGGGAAGAAAACCTCCCCCCCTGTCTTATTTCTTTCTCTTATTCATTTCCTTCTTCTTCATCTACAATACGTGCAGTCTCCACCTTTTCCAACCGAGACCTTAAGCGAGGCATCGCCGACTGTCGGATGCGAAGTGTCATGCTGCAATCCATATCATACGACTGGGAGAGAATTTCCGGTTCCTCCTCTTTCACAATCCGCATCACATCGTTCATAAACGGATATTCAAAAAGCACGGTTACTTCTTCATCCACCGTTTTCTCTACAACAGTGGCAGCGGCAATAGCCTCCGCGGCGGCGGCTTTATAAGCCACAATCAATCCACTGGTTCCCAACTTGATTCCCCCGAAATAACGAACCACGATAATCAGAATATCCGTCAGTTCGTTGGAATTAATTTGTCCCAGAATCGGTTTGCCGGCCGTACCGGAAGGTTCTCCGTTGTCGTTTGCACGAAAGTTTTTACGTTCGTGCCCCAACATATAAGCATAACAGACGTGACGGGCATCGTAATATTTCTTCTGATACGTCTCCAGATGATTCTTAATCTCTTCCAATGTACGCACCGGAAGAGCGATGGCAATGAACTTACTACGCTTCTCGGTATAGGTACCTTCTGAAACTTCAGTGATGGTTTTGTATGTATCTTCTGACATGATATCCGGAATCATTTTTAATGGTTCAGGCTATACCTAACAACTGTACTTCAAAAACCAGGGTCGAAAAAGCCGGAATAGGACCACTGGTACGTGTCCCATACCCCATGGTATACGGGATGTAAATTATCCAACGATCTCCCACCCGCATTTTCTGCAAAGCGATCTGCCATCCCTCGATGACCTCACTCAAACGGAAAGCTTCAGGACAGTTCCGTTTCCAGGAATTATCAAATTCCCGTCCATTGATCAGTGTCCCCCTGTAATGGACAGACACCACACTGCCGGGCCGGGGAGTAGCGGTACCACTACCTTCCTCCAAAACCTTATATAATATGCCACAAGGCAATTCGTATACATCCGCTTCGGCACGTAATGCCTGCATGAATTGCTCGTTCTGCAACTTGTATTCTTCTTTTCGTCCCATAGATCTATTCAGATAATAATTACTTCGGTCACAAAGATACGGAAAAACGTACATATTTGGATAGCCCGGAATGCAAAACGAGGATGTTCCTCTGTTTTAGAGTAACATCCTCGTTCTTTTTCTACATCGATACGCTCTTTATCCCAACTCGTGTATCACCAGTCCGGAACGCAGTTTCGGCTCGAACCAAGTGGTTTTCGGAGGCATAATGTTTCCCGTATCGGCAATATCCATCAGTTGCTTCATTGAAACGGGATAAAGGGCCAGTGCCACTTTCATCTCTCCGCTATCCACCCGTCTGCTCAGCTCACCCAAGCCACGGATACCTCCCACAAAATCGATCCGTTTGTCCGAACGCAAATCTTTGATACCCAGTATTTCATCCAGAATCAGATTGGAAGAGATCGTCACGTCCAATACTCCAATGGGATCATTGTCGTCATAAGTTCCCGGTTTGGCTGTCAGGCTATACCATTTACCTTCCAGATAAAGGGCAAAATTATGCAATGCAGCGGGTTTATAAATCTCTTTCCCCTTCTCCTCTACCACAAAATTCTTTTCAAGAGCAGTCAGGAATTCGGCAGGTGTCAGACCATTGAGATCTTTCACCACCCGGTTGTAATCAATAATAGTCAACTGGTTCGCCGGAAAACATACAGCCATGAAGTAATTATATTCTTCGTCTCCGCGATGCCCGGGATTCTGTTTCGCCTTCTCGACTCCAACCAGAGCGGCAGCGGCCGAACGGTGGTGTCCGTCGGCAATATAAAGTGCCGGCATAGCAGCAAACTCTTTTGTGATCACGGCAATGTCATCGTTATCATCAATCACCCAGAAAGTATGCCCGAATCCGTCACCGGGAGCAATAAAGTCGTATACCGGTTTTTGAGCCGTATACTTCCGGATGATAGTGTCGAGCACTGCATTGTCGGGATAAGCAAAGAATACCGGTTCGATATTGGCATTGTTCACACGAACATGCTTCATACGGTCTTCTTCCTTATCACGCCGGGTCAGCTCATGCTTTTTGATAACGCCGTTCATGTAATCGGGCACATAAGCACCTACCACCAGTCCGTACTGCGTCTTGCCGTTCATGGTCTGGGCATAGATGTAATAATTCTCTTTGTCATCCTGCACCAACCACCCTTTATCGCGAAACAGACGGAAGTTTTCTGCCGCCTTGGTATAGACTTTCTCGTCGTGTTCGTCTGTTCCGACCGGAAAATCTATTTCAGGTTTAATGATATGATACAGTGATTTCTCGTTTCCGGCAGCTTCTGCACGAGCCTCTTCTGAGTTCAACACATCATACGGACGTGATGCGACCTGTTCTACCAAGTCCTGTGGAGGGCGGATGCCTTTAAATGGTTTTATTGTTGCCATAAAACTGGGGATTATTTGTTCACTCTAAATTTTTCGCAACCCTCTTTCAGGAAGCCTACAATCTGTTTCGCCGCAGCAATACCTGCATTGATATTTGCCTCGGCAGTCTGAGCACCCATCTTCTTCGGTGTTGAGAAATAACGTCCGGCAAAGAGTTCGGTAAACTTCGCATTGGCAGCAGGCATAATATCGGTGATGTATTTAAAGTCCGGACGTTCTTCCATCAGCTGAATCAGTTCATCCTCATTGATCACCTCTTTACGGGCCGTATTGACCAAAATAGCTCCTTTCGGCATATTCTTCAGTAAATCACGGTTAATGGAATTCTTTGTTTCGGCTGTAGCCGGAATATGCAGTGAGACGATATTACAAATTTTGTAAAGTTCTTCGGCCGAGTCGACGGCTTTCACTCCATCTTTTTCAATCACATCTTTCGGGCAGAAAGCATCGTAAGCGTAAAGCTCCATGCCGAATCCTTTGGCAATACGTGCCACATTGCGTCCCACATTGCCATAAGCGTGGATACCCAGTTTCTTTCCCATCAGTTCCGTACCCGACGTTCCATTATAGAAATTGCGGACGGCATAAACGAGCAGCCCGAACACCAATTCAGCCACGGCATTCGAATTCTGCCCCGGAGTGTTCATTACGCACACACCGTGTGCGGTAGCGGCGTTTAAGTCCACATTGTCATATCCGGCACCTGCACGGACTACTATTTTCAATTCCTTCGCAGCCTCAAGCACTTCCGCATCGATGATATCGCTGCGAATGATAATGGCATTCGCATCTTTCACCGCGTCAAGTAATTGAGCCTTATCTGTATATTTCTCAAGCAGAGCCAATTCGAATCCGGCTCCTTCTATTTCTTTCTTTATACCATCTACGGCAATTTTGGCAAATGGTTTTTCGGTTGCAACAAGTACTTTCATTTCCTTTGTTATGTTTTGGGGATAATTCACCACAGAGGGACACAGATTTGTCTTTCTTCTTCAATTATGGCACTCTGTGGCGAAATCACATTATTAATGAAGTTTCTCAAATTCCTGCATGCAGTCAATCAGCGCCTGTACACTTTCCTTCGGCATCGCATTATAACAAGATGCACGGAAACCACCTACAGAACGGTGTCCTTTAATGCCGGACATACCTTTGTCCGTAGCGAATTTCAGGAAATCGGCTTCAAGGTCTTTGTATTCCGGTGCCATTACGAAACAGATATTCATGCGTGAGCGGTCCTCTTTAGCAGCCGTTCCCACAAACATCTTGTTGCGGTCTATCTCGGCATACAGCATATCTGCCTTTTCGGTAGCCCGGCGATCCATCTCTTTCACGCCACCCTGAGCTTTGATCCAGCGCAAAGTCTGCATCGCAGAATATATAGGCAATACGGGAGGTGTATTAAACATAGATCCGCCGTCAATATGGGTTTTGTAATTCAACATACTCGGGATGTAACGTGACACTTTGCCCACTGCATCGTCCTTTACGATAACAAAAGTGACACCGGACGGAGCCAGATTCTTCTGTGCACCACCATAGATACAGATGTACTTCGAAACATCTACCGGACGAGAGAAAATATCAGATGACATATCGGCAACCATCGGAATTGGTGAATCGAGATCTCCCTTCAACTCTGTACCATAAATCGTGTTGTTGGTTGTCACATGGAAATAGTCTGCATCAGCAGGTATGGTAAAGTCTTTAGGGATAAACGTATAGTTTGCGTCAGCCGAAGAAGCTACCTCAACCACTTCGCCAAACCCTTTCGCTTCTTTCATCGCTTTCTTCGCCCAAACACCGGTGTTCAGGTAAGCAGCTTTCTTTTCAAGGAAGTTGTAAGGTACCATACAGAACTGCATACTGGCACCACCGCCCAAAAAAAGTACCGAATACCCTTCGGGAATATTAAGTATTTCCTTAAACAAAGCTACGGCTTCGTCCATGACTGCCTGAAAATCCTTGCCTCGGTGGCTGACTTCCAAAACAGAAAGACCTGAACCGTTGAAATCGAGAATAGCTTTCGCTGTTTCTTCTATTACTTCGCGAGGGAGAATGGAAGGGCCTGCACTGAAATTATGCTTTTTCATTTGATGAGTGTTTTTGGTTATACAATTTCGTTATTTTATGTCTACTGACATGGCGAATTTACGAATTTATTTCCTCTCAACAAACGTTTCTCTATAAAATTACAATCTCAGAGGGCATTTATCTTACTTTTTAATGGTTTATGCAGGAATTATACACCATTTTGTTATCCATACATGCCAAGATGGTAGAAAAAAGTTCAAACTGATATTATTACAAGGCTATCTATTTTGAAATGAAAGAGAGAGTGACTAAAAAGTGAATATTTATAAGAAGAAGAGGCAAAGACCGTAAAGAACCGGGGGCGGACAACCGGAGCGCCGGGATGTAGGGAAGGAAGAGCCGGGATCCGAAAAACTGTTTCACCACAGATTTCACAGATTAACACAGATTGATGATTTATCTTATCAGCAATAAAACTAAAAGTAATCGGTGAAATCGGTGGTGTCGTGCCCCCTCTATCAAATAAATCCGTTTTAATCCGCCTCTTCAATCACCGTCTTCATCCCTTTGATCTTCTCACCGCGTATAAGCGTCAGCAATTGCTTGACCTTAGACCGCCGCACGGCTACAAAAGCATAATGGTCCTTCACATCGATTGCCCCAACATCTTCACGCGCCAGATTTCCTTTCTTATAGAGGAATCCGGCAATATCGATCTTACTCAATTTGTCCTTCTTCCCTTTACCTATATAAATAGTTATCCACTGAGGTTTAGACGGACGGGGCGCGTTCTCCGGTAAGTCAAAGATATCGAGTTCCGAAGGTATATAATCCGGCACGCGTTCCTCCGGATTCAATATCAGATAAGAAGTACCCGTCGCATCCCAGCGGGCAGTACGTCCGTTACGATGAGTAAAAGCTTCTTCATTCACCGGGATATGATAATGAATGATATGCTCCACCTCCGGGATATCAAGTCCGCGGGCAGCCAAGTCTGTAGACACCAGCACCGGACAACTGCCATTACGGAACTTATACAGTGCCCGTTCCCGATCCGGTTGCTCCATACCTCCATGAAAGCGCTCATTGGAAACTCCTTTTTCCGTTAGCAAGGCACTCACACGGTCCACCGCATCCCTGTGATTACAGAAAACAATACTCGAACTGCTTCCCAACGTACAAAGCAACTTATAGAGGGTTTCTATCTTATCTTTAGCAGGCGAAACCACCTTCATCAACCGCAAACGTGATTCCTCCACATCGTTTGTTAGGAAATCAAGCTTTATCGTACGGTTCAGTCCTGTAAATTGCGGAATCTCTTCCGCATCTGTTGCCGAAGTCAGAAAACGTCGTTTCAAGTCGGGCAACTGTCCGATAACCGTTGCCATCTCTTCCTGAAAACCAAACTCCAGGCATTTATCAAATTCATCGATCACCAACAGGCTCACTGTGCTTGCATCGAAGTTCTGCTTAGAGAGATGGTCGTTCATACGGCCGGGCGTACCGATGATAACCGCCGGCTGCATTCCTTTCATCGTCCGATGCTCTTCCATTGCCGGACGTCCGCCATAACAACTCATTGCCTTGAACTCTGTTCCCATCGCCTTGAACACCTGCTCTATCTGCAACGCCAACTCGCGCGAAGGCACCAGCACCACAGCTTGTACTCCTTTCACATCAGCCCTCAGACTACCGACCAACGGTAACAAGAAAGCAAGGGTCTTGCCCGAACCTGTGGGCGAAAGCAATATCAGGTCTTCGCCACCTTTATTAAATGCCTCAATAGATGCTTCCTGCATCGGATTGAGCTGTTCTATTTTCAACCTATCGAGTATCTCCTTCAATCCATTCATTGTTTCTTCCACATTTTTTAATGATGACACAAAGATAAAAAAAAACTGCTTCCGGACAGCCGAAAGCAGTTTCTTTATTATAATTCCCGAAGGATTATCCACCGAAGTTATCAAACATCAGGTTCTTAGCCGGAACACCAAGATCGTCAAGCATCTTCTCAACAGCCTTACTCATCGGGCCAGGACCACACATGTAATATTCAATGTCTTCCGGAGCTTCATGGTTCTTCAAGTAAGTTTCGTAAATCACGTTGTGTACGAAACCTGCTGTATACTTCACGCCGGCTGCGTCTGCCGCAGGGTCCGGACGGTCGAGTGCCAAGTGGAACTTGAAGTTCGGGAAATCTTTTTCAATCTGCAGGAAGTCTTCCAGATAGAATACTTCGTTCAGTGCACGGGCACCGTAGAAGTAGTTCATCGTACGGTCAGTGATGTGCAGTGTCTTCGTCAGGTGCATAATCTGAGCACGCAACGGAGCCATACCTGCACCACCACCAATCCACATCATTTCGTTCTTCGAGTTGAGGATCGGGTGGAAGTCACCGTAAGGGCCACTCATGGTCACCTTGTCACCCGGCTTCAGCGTGAAGATGTAAGAAGAAGCGATACCCGGCATCACATCCATAAAGCCCGGTCCCTGGTCTTTCGGTTTGAAAGGAGGAGTAGCGATACGTACAGTCAGCATGATGCGGTCACCTTCAGCCGGATAGTTGGCCATAGAGTAAGCACGGATAGTCGGTTCGTCATTGCGGCACTTCAAGCCCAGCAGACCGAATTTCTCCCATGCCGGAAGATATTCGTCACCAATCAGGCTCTTATCGATATCCTTATCATAATCCATCGAGAAGGTAGGAATCTTGATCTGGGCATACGAACCCGGCACGAAGTCCATGTGTTCGCCCGGAGGCAGAGCCACGATAAACTCTTTGATAAACGTAGCCACGTTCTTGTTCGAGATCACCTCGCACTCCCACTCTTTCACACCCAGGATAGACTCGTCGATCTTGATAGACATATCCTGTTTCACCTTTACCTGGCAACCGAGGCGCCAGTGATCGGCCTGTTCTTTACGAGAGAAGAAACCGGTTTCGGTAGGCAAAATCTCGCCACCGCCTTCGAGCACCTGGCAACGGCACTGTCCGCACGAACCCTTACCACCACAAGCCGATGAAAGGAACACATTGTTGGCAGACAACGTACCCAGCAGTGTACCACCCTGAGATGTTTTCAGTTGTTGCTCTCCATTCATCGTAATCGTAACCTCGCCCGAAGGAGAAAGATAGCTCTTCGCAACGAGCAGTATAATGACAAGCAGGATGATCACCACAAGGAAGACTCCGATACTTGCTAATATTAAAGACGTCATTGTTTTATTCTTTTTACTTTAGTTATAACTTCAATCCAGAGAAACACATAAAGGCCATAGCCATCAGTCCTACTGTGATAAACGTAATGCCCAGACCTTTCAGCGGAGCGGGAACATCAGAGTAGGCCATCTTTTCGCGGATAGCAGCCAGACCAACAATAGCCAGTAACCAACCGATACCGGAACCGAGCGCGTATACCACAGCACTACCTACACCGGTGATGGCCTGCGGGTTCGACGGATCCATCGTGATTCTCTGCTGCATGAACAGTGAAGCACCCATGATGGCACAGTTAACGGCGATCAGCGGCAGGAAGATACCCAGTGAAGCGTAGAGCGAAGGGCTGAATCGTTCCACTACCATTTCTACCAACTGCACGATACCGGCAATAACGGCAATAAAGAGAATAAAACTCAGGAAGCTGAGGTCAACACCTTCAATGATAGCATTGGCAGCCAGCACCTTTGTCTGAAGCAAGTAGTTGACCGGCAACGTAACGATCAAAACAAAAGTTACGGCGATACCCAGTCCTACAGCAGTTTTCACATTCTTCGACACAGCCAGATATGAACACATACCCAGGAAGAAGGCGAATATCATGTTGTCCACAAAGATGGAGCGGACGAATAAACTTAATAATTGTTCCATAATTTTTCTTTTACTTTCTTAGGTTGTATTACTTTTCCTGGAGTTCTTTGCAACGGCTGCGCTGATACCAGATGATACAAGCACAGATGATCAGTGCCATCGGCGGCATCAACATCAAACCATTGTTGATATAGCCCATCTTGTAGAATGACTCGGGGATAATACGGAAGTTGAGCAATGTGCCCGATCCGAGCAATTCGCGGAAGAAAGCCACGATAATCAGAATCTTGGCATATCCCAGACCATTACCCACACCATCGAGGAATGACTCCCACGGGCCGTTTGCCATGGCAAATGCTTCCAGACGTCCCATCAGGATACAGTTTGTAATGATCAGACCTACATATACCGAAAGCTGTACGCTTACGTCGTATGCAAATGCCTTCAACACTTCACTTACTATAGTTACCAACGCAGCTACTACCACCAACTGTACGATGATACGGATACGGTTAGGAATCGTCTTACGCAGTAAAGAGATAACGACGTTTGAGAAAGCCGTAATCACAGTTACCGAAAGACCCATCACGATAGCCGGTTCCAGTTTGGCCGTTACAGCCAGCGCCGAACAGATACCGAGCACCTGCACGGTTACCGGGTTATTCAATCCCAGCGGAGTAGCGAATACTTCTTTATTCTTTTTAGAAAATAATTGGCTCATATTCTATCGTTCCTCCTTAATTATTAGTTAAAAATTTATCGTACTGGCTCAGACAAGCTTTGATCATGGCGTCCACACCTTTCGAAGTGATTGTACCACCCGAAATACCGTCTACCTGATAAGCAGGGTCTGTCACCTTTCCGTTTTTCTCTACAGCCAGTGCAACCTGTCCGTCTTTCAACACCTTCTTGCCCGAGAATTCACCCTGGAAAGCGGTTGTCGCAATTTCGGCACCCAAGCCCGGAGTTTCGCTGGCATGCGAGAAATAAACACCATAAACAGTGTCCTTATCAGCATTTAAAGCCACATATCCCCAGATAGCGCCCCAAAGGCCTGCGCCATAAACCGGTACCACATACTTGGTCTCTCCGTCTACATCACATACGAAAACGTGCAAACGATTGTTTTCCTTTGCTTCTTTTTCGTAGCTGATAGAGAAACCATCCGTATTTTCTGTCAGAGTGCCATCCACGTTCATCAGCATGTCACCCTTTACATATTTATTATATTCAGCATCGGCGTCCTTCACATCTCTGATGTTCAAAGCAGCCAGAATTTGCTTCTTCGTATCCAGCTCCTGATTCTTGTTCTGAATCGCTTTCAGTGAAGAGCTGACGAATGCGAGCAGGAATGCCACGATAACAACCATTACCGAAGCATAAATGATAGTATAAGAATTACTATTTGTATTCATCTTTCTTGTTCGGTTTAATTGTTAGACTTAATAGCGCGTTTTTCACGCAGTTTGATGTTGCTCTGAACCACACAGTAGTCAATCAGCGGAGCGAAGATGTTCATCAGCAGGATAGCGAGCATCATACCTTCGGGATAACCGGGGTTCAGCACACGAATGATGATGGCCATCGCACCGATCAGGAATCCGAAGATATACTTACCGGTCTCCGTACGTGCAGAAGTCACAGGGTCGGTAGCCATAAATACGGCACCGAAGCAGAAACCACCCAGCACGAGGTGTTCGTACCAAGGCATGTGAGCCATGGCAGTGTCCGGACCTACAGCATTGAAAATCCAGCCCATAAAAGCACCACCTACGAATACGGAAAGCATCGTTTTCCAGCTTGCGATACCTGTCCACAACAGGATAGCAGCACCAATCAGAATAGCAATCACACTGGTTTCACCGATAGAACCCGGAATCAGACCGGTCACCATGTCCCAGGAGAAAGCCGGGAACCCGTTCGGATCGGTAGCAGTAGATGCTACACCCAACGAAGTGGCCGCTGTCAGTCCGTCTACCGTATTACCCAGTCCGAAGATACTGTCTTGTGCCACCCAAACGGCATCACCCGACATCTTGGTAGGATATGCGAAGAACAGGAAAGCACGGGTAACGAGCGCAACATTGAACACGTTCATACCTGTACCGCCGAATACTTCTTTGGCGAAAATAACAGCAAATGCAGTAGCTATCGCCAGAATCCACAACGGACAGTCCACCGGTACGATCATCGGAATCAGGATACCCGAAACGAGGAAACCTTCCTGAATTTCTTCCTTCTTCCACTGTGCTACGACAAACTCGATGCCCAGACCCACTACATAAGATACGATAATCTTAGGCAGTATGGCCAGGAAACCGTAAATGAACATTTCGATGAAACCACCCTGAGCTCCGGTGTGAGTGAAATGCTGGTAACCTACGTTGTACATACCGAACAGTAAAGCCGGTATCAACGAAATAACCACAATCGACATGATACGTTTGCTATCAATCGAGTCGTGGATGTGCGCTCCCGATTTCGAAGTGGTGTTTGGCACGAACAAGAATGTTTCGAAACCGTCGAACACCGAACGAAACGCGTGGAGTTTGCCGCCCTCTTCAAAGTTCGGCTTTATCTTATCGAGATAATTTCTTAACGCTTTCATTAATTATGAATTATATAAATTATGTGTTATGAATTACATCATTTCAGCACGAAGCATATCGAGTCCGGCACGAACGATGCGTTGCAATTCCAGTTTCGAAGAGTCGACAAACTCACACAAAGCAAAGTCCTCGGGAGCCACTTCGTAGATACCCAGAGCTTCCATGCGGTCGATGTCTCCGGCAATGATTGCTTTAATCAGGAATTCAGGCAGAATGTCCATCGGGAACACTTTGTCGTATTCGCCGGACATAATCATGTGGCGTTCGCCTCCCTTGATACGGGCATCGAGCACATACTCTTTCTTATTCCCCATCAACCAGCTGAAATACGAACGGTTCACGCTGAACTGATTGAAACGTGGCATAATCCATCCCAACATTTCGTGGATGTCGTCGCCTTCGGGAATCACGGTCAACTGACTGTCGAAAGCACCGAGGAATCCGTTTGGTTTCACCTGCTTGCCTGTCAGCACATTACCGCTGATGTAACGCAACTCCTTATCTTTTGTCACGTTTCCGGCAAACACATTGGTCAACAATGCACCTACTTTCAGTTTGCAATAAGCCGGTTTCAGGACTTCAGAGCCTGTAACGGCTACAGTGCGTGTCAGATCCACCCGTCCGGAATTGAACAGACGTCCGATGAAGATCACAGCTTCTGCGCCGATGGTCCACACGGTTTCACCTTTCACCACAGGAGCTACATGATTGATTTGCACCCCTACATTTCCGGCAGGGTTCGGTCCGTCAAATACGGTTACCGTGACATTTTTAGCCTGTGTCAAGGCTGTCGTTTTTTGTTTGCTGCTAATACCGAGATACGTCTTGGCGATCTTAGCCAGGGCATCCAGTCCAGTCTGGAAATTAGCTTCTTCCCCTTTCAGAGCGAACTCAAAATCGGGTGCCAGCGGGTTGCTGTCGAAAGCAGAAATGAAAATAGCCCGCGGAGCGACTGTCGGATCGGCAATCACGTCATACGGACGCTGTCTCATAAATGCAAACATACCAGCTTCCAAGAGTGCAGCTTTCACAGCCTCACCGTCGAGTTTGGATACGTCCTTCTTGCCGAATTCTTCGTAATCCTGCTCAGCAGCGGCTTCAACCACGATGTTCAGCACCTTACGGCGTGCACCGCGCTCCACGCTTGTTACAACGCCGCTAACGGGCGAAACAAATTTAACTTCAGGATGGTTCTTGTCGATAAACAAGGGTCCCCCGGCCATCACATATTCCTGCTCTTTCACCACCACCTTCGGAGTCACTCCTGGGAAATCATCGGGTACGAGTGCGTAGAATCCCGGTTCTTTCACCGTTGAGAGCTCTTCAGCAGCTTTTCCTTTCAGGTTGATGTCAAGGCCTTTACGTAACTTTATTACATTTGCCATGTGATTATATAAAATAATGGTTTCATAATTTGCCCGCAAAAGTAATAAATAATAATGTGAATAAAGAGGAAATGTGAAAGGAATTAAGGAGATATTTCTTTAATTAGCATCGTTAACGATCACAAAGACACTAAAAAGGCTAAAATTATCACTGATGAACGGTCAACAAAGAACGAGGAACAGGCTATGCTGAATGAATTATTGACGGCGAACAGGGGATGTCGGAAAGTATAAATTATGGGGGGACATAGCCATCCGGAAAGAAGGGTGTAGCCTTAGTTGCAAAAGGGTGTAGCCCTATGGATGAAAGGGTGTAGCCCCAATAGCAAAAGGGTGTAGCCATCCGCGGAGGACAGCTACACCCTTTTTTATTTAGCGTCGATTGTTTGGAACCCTTCAATCGATATATAAAGATATGTATTCAATCTCCTCTCCCCCCAAAGGACGCTCCCCTTATAAACCGGGGGAGAATGAAGGCAATACCTACCTTATGGCACAAACCTGTTGACCGTTTATCATTCAGAGTTCATCGGTCAGCGTTCATTTCACTCTTCCGGAGCAAACATCGGGTCCCAGGCAGGCAAACGAACAGGTTTCTGCTTCAGAACTTCCAACACTTTGGGAGTTGCGAATTTCTTTTCTACCACCAGGCGGAACATATATTCGTTGAACCACTGATCCGTCATAATCAAGTGTCCCTGATAGCCATTGGCAGCTCCCCAACTGTTTTCCACCATCCATTTCACCGGTTTGCCATCCTTAATGTCTACCGCCATCAGAGTCATGGCATGGCTCGATCCACTGGCAAATGTCTGCACACGCTGTTTCTTATCCATACCGAAAGTGGTACCCATCAACGAAGCATAGTCATAGTTGTTCACATCCAGCAACCCGCGTTCCGAGTTCAAGAATTTACCTACATCACACGAAAAATACATCATCGTACTATCCTTCAGCGAAGCGATGGCCATCTCCTTGATTTCATCGGCCGGCAGGTTAACATACGTCCAGTTGCGTCCGTCATAACGGTGACGGTCAAAGTCGATTTCATAACACTTATAATATTCACGGCTCGGATCGTTCATCAGCATCACGTAATTGTCCAGCAGATTCTTGTCGCCGTATTTTTCGAGGAACGACATCGGTGTGTATTGTGCAGTTTCCACCGGATTCCCTTTTTCATCTTTACGCGTCCAGGTAAACTCCGTAGGCGGAACCCCCAGATTCAGCACCAGCATGCGGTATACGGTGCCCAGCATTTCCGTTTTACTGTTTTCAAGCGCAGGCAGTTTGTCTCCCTTTGCAGCCTGATCACGCAGTTGCAGACCAAATTCACGCAATTTTTCAGCAATCAGCCCAGCCATGCGTGATGTATTCTCGCTACTGTTCGTCTCAGGCATCACCTCTTTGGGCACCAGACCATATTTAGAAACGATGTCGGCTACACCTGTAAACGTACCTCCGTCACTCAGCGGATTACGGAACAGCCACTCCACCATTTTGTCGTCCATCGGCTTCTCACGGGTGTCGATGACACCTTGCAGGAAAAGATTCGCTTTCTCCAGTTGATCCCAGAAGAAGTTGTAATTCTGAGAAAACTCAAACGATCCGAGTCCGTACCGGGCGATGGCTTTGGCGCGCATCACATTCAGGCCGGTGAACAGCCAGCAACGACCGGACGATTTCTGGTCTGTAATTCCTTTTGAGTCTACTTTAATAGAAAAATGGGTATCCATTCCCTTCAGGTTGTCCTGATTCAGAGCCAGCTTACGGATATCGTTGTTACCGATCGCGTTACGGATGGCCTTGTCGGTTGTCGTGCCCTGGTAGTTTTGTTTAATCCGGTTCAGCATTTCGGGGCTGATACCTCCCTTGTCCTGCTGTGCATACACACTTAAGAATGCGGCACTCAGAACAAAAACAGATAATATTTGTTTATTCATGTGGTAAAGTAATTTGGTTAATAAAGGAGCCTTCTCCTTTTTCTTTGCAAAAATAGCATCCTTTTCCGGATTTTTTGTCACAGTATTTAGATTTATTATCTATTCGAATGAAAACTAATCCAAATAAAATAGTTTCCTTTGCACCCATATTCGTACAAAGCAATGAAAAAATATATAATAGGTATATTGATGGCGATCATGCCCGCCACATTCACTGTGGCTCAAGAAGAAGGCACTACGCTCAGCACTGACACGACAAAGCAAGACAGCATTCCCGCCCTATCCAAGCGCGAACTACGACGTCAGCGGGTGGCCCGCCGTAACCTCCACTACAATATTCTCGGAGGTCCCAGCTACACTCCCGATTTCGGTCTGCTGATTGGCGGCAGCGGGTTGATGACCTTCCGGATGAATCCCAGCGACACCACCCAGCAGCGCTCTGTAGTGCCCGTAGCCATTGCCCTGATGTTCAATGGCGGACTCAACCTGTTCTCCAAGCCGCAACTTTTCTTTAAGGGCGACCGTTTCCGTATTTTCGGACAGTTCAGTTATAAAAACACACAGGAAAACTTTTACGGCATCGGTTACAGTACCAATAAGGATTATGTGCGCAGCGACACCACCAGCCAGTATCGTTACAGTGGATTGCAGATCAACCCCTGGTTCCTGTTCCGTCTGGGCGAAAGCAACTTCTTTGCCGGTCCGCAAGTCGACCTCAATTATGACCACATGTACGATCCGGCCAAATACCTTGTCGACCAACCCTCTTATAAAGCGGCCGGCGGCACAGAGAAAGGCTACAAGAACTTCAGTTCAGGTGTCGGTTTCCTGCTGACTTATGATACACGCGACGTACCCGCCAATGCCTATCGCGGCATGTATCTCGACTTCCGAGGCATGATGTACCAAAAATTCCTGGGAAGCGACAACAACTTCTACCGTTTGGAGATAGACTACCGCCAGTACAAAACGTTGCGCAAACGCGGTGTACTTGCATGGACCGCCCAAAGTAAAAACGTATTTGGCGACGTTCCGCTCAATAAATACGCGCTAAGCGGCACTCCGTTCGACCTTCGGGGATATTATATGGGGCAATACCGCGATAAATCGTCACACGTCGTCATGGCCGAATATCGCCAGATGATCAATACGGACAAGGGCAACTGGGTGAAACGCATGCTCAGCCATGTAGGCTATGTGGCTTGGGCCGGATGCGGATTTATGGGTCCCAATCCGGGAAAAATAGAGGGTGTTCTGCCCAACATGGGCGTGGGTCTCCGCATAGAAGTACAGCCCCGTATGAACGTCCGTCTCGACCTGGGACGCAACATGGTGAACAAACAAAACCTGTTCTATTTCAACATGACCGAGGCATTTTAAATAAATTATATTCAAATTCAATGCTATATTTATAAAAAAAAGGGGTATATTTAGGGCATTAGTTGCAGATTTGTCTTATATTTGCACAGATTTCACAAGCATACAGACAATATATACAAATAAATGCCGATATGAAAAGAATTTTATTCATACTCTGTAGTGTACCCCTACTTTCATTTTTTATGGTTCCTACTGCATATGCTCAGGAAACCAGCGACTTTTCTAAACTAAATCCGGAAGACTATACTAATATTTCACTCCCTCCCCTCGATTTATTATTTGAGAATGCTAAAGGAGGACCTATTTATGAACTTGCCAGTGTGAAAGAACAGATTGAGCGCAAACTGCTGGCAAAAGAGAAACGATCATTTCTGCAATTTTTCAGTGTACGCGGAAGTTATCAATGGGGACGCTTCGGAGTAGATAACACTTTTACAGATGTAGCAACACCAATTTTATACAACTATAGCACCTCTAAACAAAAAATGTATACTGTAGGTGGTGCAATTAATATCCCATTCGATGAGTTATTTGATTTAGCCCCACGTGTAAGAAGACAGAAGCTGAATGTAAAAACAGCATCACTGGAGCGAGAGGTTAAGTTTGAAGAAATGAAACGGGAAATTATAGAATTATATGCCACAGCAAACTCTCAACTCAATGTACTAAAGTTACGTGCCGAAGCCTTGGAATTAGCCAATATGCAGTATGACGTTGCAGAGAAAAATTTTGTAAACAATACGATTAATACAGGCGACTTATCGGTTGAAAAAGAGAGACAATCTACCGCATTAGAAGCATTTGAGAAAAGTAAACTTGAAGTAACAAAAAGTCTGATGATTCTTGAAGTCATCACTCGTACCCCTATATTAAAAAAATAAAAGCTACGCCTTATGGATTATGTACTCTATTTACTTCGCGCTCTATATCGCGTAAAATGGTGGATTCTTTTGGGAACTGCCCTTATCACCGCTATCGTATATTTCCGTACAGGCAACATGAAAGGGGGATATAATGTAGAAGCAACCCTTTATACAGGTGTAGTGTCTGGTTATGGTATAGAAGAAAGCACTAAAGTAGACTGGGCATTGGCTCAGAACTCTATGGACAATCTTATCAATATCATTCAAGCTGAAAGTACCCTCAAACGTGTATCCCTTCGTCTCTTTTCTAGAGTTTTAGTAAAAGGAAATCCAGATAAGGACAATGAAGGTATCACCGCCTCTAGTTATAATTACACTTATAACCACATGAAAAACAGCCCCGACGGAAAAGCCCTTATAGCCCTGATCGACCGAAGCAGCGAAGACAAGACTATGGAAAATTTTCAAAAATACGAACGTCCGGACAAAAGCAACTATATCTATGGATTATTCTATTTCCAGCATGTATTCTATAGCTATCAAGCTTTAAAAGGTATTAGAGTAGATCGAAAAGGAAGCAGTGACTTACTGAAGGTAAGTTATCAATCCGGCGATCCAGGTATTGCCTATAATACGATCGAAATTCTAATGAAAGAGTTCGTCAACGAGTATCAGGCTCTCCGTTATGAAGGGACAGACAAGGTGATTGAATACTTCAAATCTGAATTAAAACGCATCGGGGGGGATCTCGCAAAACATGAAGACGATCTAACTCAATATAATGTGGAAAACCGTATTATTAATTATTACGACGAAACTAAAGAAATAGCCGCCATCAATAAAGAATTTGAGTTACGTGAACAGAATGTGCTATTTGAATACAACAGTTCAAAAGCAATGCTCGATGAATTAGAAAGGCAAATGGATACTAACTCAAAACAGATTATCCATAACATAGAATTAGTAGATAAATTAAAACAAGCCACTAATCTAACTGGTAAAATTATCGAAATGGAAACCATTTCTACTGCCGGAGATAGCACAGGCATAAAACTGACAGAATATAAAAACCGACTAATCCAAAGTCGCAGAGATTTATCCGGTATCGCCAATCAATATATAGCCGGACAACAAACCAAAGAAGGAGTAGCCCGAAGTACTATCGTAGAACAGTGGCTCGACCAGCTACTATTGTTTGAGAAAGCCAAAGCCGAACTCAAAATTGTACAAAAAAGCCGCAATGAACTGAATTCCAAATATACACATTTTGCTCCGGTGGGGACAACCATTAAACGCAAGGAACGTACAATCAATTTTACAGAGCAAAACTATCTGACTAATCTTAAAAGTTACAATGATGCTTTGCTCCGGAAAAAGAACTTGGAAATGACAGCTGCAATTCTTAAAGTACTCAATCCACCTGCATACCCGATAAATGAGGAAGTGGCCAGTCGCAAAAAAATCGTTATGATGGCCGGTGCAGGTAGTTTTATATTCTTTGTAGCTATTTTCCTGCTTATAGAGGCTATCGACCGTACTTTACGCGATTCGACACGTACTCGCAAACAGACTGGTGGCATTGTTTTAGGAGCCTATCCAGCTCCTCACAAACTCAGTCCCATCAATAAACAATGTGAAAACATTGCTACCCGTTACATGAGTAGCGCCATTCTACGATTTTTTACAGAGCGTAAAGAAGGGATGCCTTTCATACTTAACCTTCTTAGTACGGAAGAAGGTAGTGGTAAGACCTATCTTGCAGAACGACTGCAAACGTATTGGGAAAATCTTGGTCTAAAGGTACGAAAACTGACTGATGGTGCTGATTTCGATTCCAATTCATCAAGCTATACACTGGCTAAAAGTCTCTTAGATCTTTATACTCCAGGCACAGAAGATATTCTGATTATAGAATATCCAAGTCTGGAAAAGGCTAATATTCCGACACAATTACTGCAAGAAGCTCAGTTGAATTTATTAATAGCTTCAGCAGTCCATGGTTGGAAAGCAACGGATAAAGTGTTGTTGCAAAAACTCAAGTCTCAATTGGGTAAATCTCCATATTTATATTTGAATTGGGCTCCTAAATATGAAGTAGAAACCTATACAGGCATGCTTCCACCGTACACATTTATACATAAGCAAATGTATCGTCTATCTCAGCTTGCCTTAACAGAAAGTTTAGTCAATTGGAAGAAGAGCAATAGAAGAAAGCCGCAGGATAATGACGATGATGACGATGAATAATGAGTTATATAAGGAGCAAAATCCGGATCAATCCGAGATTACCCTACTTTTCCTCTTTTCAGTCCAATTAGTGCTTATCGTTGTAGGTATGTTTACTCCCATCCGAATGGGAGTTACTACTCTTCCATTAGTTATCGCTTTGAGCATAGTCACTTTAATGCGATGCACTAACCGAGAAACAGACTGGAAGCGGGGACAAAATGTGATGTTTAGCTTGTTTCTTGCGTGGGGAGCTTATTGCCTATTTGAAATCAGCAATTCCAACCACGTGCAGGAAGCTTGGAATATCGCTATTCCCCAATATTTTGTTTACCCTTTAATCTGTGCTTTCGTAGTTCCTTTAGCTATACGTGACTATAAAGGCATAGAATGGCTATTGCTTATTTGGTCCTTCTTCATTATGATAGCATCCTTCAAAGGCTATTGGCAGAAAAACCATGGATTTAACGAACAAGAACTTTACTTCTTATATGTATTAGGTGGCCATCGCACACACTTCATTTGGTCCGGCATTCGATATTTTTCTTGTTTTCCTGACGCTGCAAATTTCGGAGTTCATTCAGCAATGGGCATCACAACTTTTGGCATAGCTACCTTCTTTGTACGAAAAAAATGGATGAAAGTTTACTTTGCCATCGTCACCATATGTGCTATTTATGGAATGGGAATCTCTGGAACCCGCGCAGCAATGGCTGTACCATTTGGCGGAATAGCCCTCTATATCTTGGTCTCGAAAAACTGGAAAAGTTTCACTTTGGGAATTTTGGCATTTGCTGCTGCTTTCTCCTTTTTCAACTTTACCACTGTCGGAGACGATAATCAATATATTCGTAAAATGCGCTCTGCTTTCCGCCCTTCTGAAGACGCTTCCTATCAAGTACGAGTGGAAAACAGAAAAAAGATGAAAGTACTAATGGACGAAAAACCGATAGGCTACGGTATCGGCTTATCTAAAGGTGCACAGTTTCATCCCAAAGAGATAATGCCCTACCCTCCTGACTCTTGGTTGGTGAGTGTATGGGTAGAAACTGGCATAGTGGGACTGGTACTCTACCTGCTTGTCCATGGGGTACTCTTTGCCTGGTGTTCATGGCTACTAATGTTCAAGATCATGAATAAACGGTTAAGAGGACTACTGGCTGCATGGCTTTGTATGAATGCTGGTTTCTTTGTAGCGGCTTACGCTAACGACATAATGCAATATCCCAACTCTATTATCGTCTACACCGGCTTTGCCCTTTGCATAGCCGGTCCTTATATTGATCCTGTGATACAGAAAGAGGATGAGGAACTAGAAAAAAAGAAGAAAAAACAATGAGAGATTTATCAATAACCGTAATAGAAATGAATCAATTTTACCACAGATTATTTCATCTTATTCGCAACAGAATGAATTATTAATCTGTAAAAATCCGCGTAATCTGTGGTGAAGTCAAAACCATTACATGAATGAAACAAACACCTCCTATCATCTCTTTTATTACCATCTGCTACAACGGCTTAAATGACACTTGTGAGCTGATAGAGTCGCTACGTGCCACCGTGCATTCCGTCAGTTACGAAATCATTGTGGTGGACAACGCATCCCGGCAAGATGAAGCCCGGATGATACAGGAACGATACCCCTTTGTGCGTACCCTCCGTAGCGAGAAGAACCTCGGATTCTCGGGAGGCAACAACCTCGGGATACAGATAGCGCAAGGACAATACCTGTTCCTGATCAACAATGACACTTACCTGACCGAAGACGGGCTGCCGGCCTTGATTGAACGGTTGGAAAGCAGCCCCCGCATCGGAGCTGTTTCGCCCAAGATCCGCTTTGCTTTCCCGCCGCAAAACATCCAGTTTGCCGGCTACACCAAGTTAAGCCCCTATACGATGCGCAACAAGGCTTTGGGTATGGGATGTCCGGACGATGATACTTTCAGCACGCCACGCCCCAGCGCCTACCTTCATGGAGCCGCACTGATGCTGAAACGGGAGGTCATCTGGAAAGCCGGACTGATGCCGGAGATTTATTTCCTCTATTATGAAGAACTGGACTGGTGTACCAGCATGACGCGCGCCGGCTATCAGCTTTGGTACGAACCGCGCTGCACCGTTTTCCATAAAGAAAGCCAAAGCACCGGCAGGCAGAGCCCCCTTCGCGCTTTTTACATGATGCGAAACCGAATGCTTTATGCATGGCGCAACCTGTCGGGAATGAAACGTTGCCTGTCTATCGTTTACCAGATGTTGGTAGTAGCTCCTAAAGACAGCCTGCGCTTCGCCCTGAAAGGACAGCCCAAACTGGCAGGGGCCGTCTGGCGCGGAGTGAAGGGTTTCTGGGCGCTATGCTGAATCGTCCGCATAAATGTTAAATAATAACCAATATCAAACTTATGATACTAACCTTGATCGACTGGATCTTATTCATTCCGCTGGCACTCTGCGTCAGCTACCTGCTGGTGTATGCCATTGCGTCCAAATTCTATCGCTCCCCCAACTATCCGAAAGCAGACCGACTGCACCGCATTGCCGTCTTCTTTCCTGCCTACCGGGAAGACAAAGTCATCATCGACTCCGTACGCTCTTTCCTTGAACAGGACTACCCCAAAGAGATGTACGATGTATACGTCATCTCCGACCACATGCAGCACCCCACCGACGAAGCCCTGCGACAGTTGCCCATCCATCTGCTGGCAGCCACCTACGAAGACAGTTCAAAAGCCAAAGCACTCCTACTGGCCATCCACGCCATCGAGGACGAAGGAAGAGCAAACGGACTGCGCCCCCGCCAACTGGCTTTCATGTATGACATTGCCGTGGTAATGGATGCCGACAACGTGACCGTCCCCGGTTTCCTTTCCGAAGTGAACCGTGCCTACTCTGCCGGAGCAAAGTCGATACAAGCCCACCGCATAGGCAAAAACCTGAATACGGACATTGCCTTGCTTGACGGAGTGAGCGAGGAGATCAACAATGGATTCTTCAGGAGCGGGCACAACGCCCTCGGATTGTCTGCCGGTCTGGCAGGCTCGGGCATGGCTTTCCGGTATTCCTGGTATTACGAAGCTGTGCAGGAACTCAGCACGGCAGGTGAAGATAAGGAATTGGAACTTTTGCTGCTTGAGCACAAAATACATACCGTTTATCTGGAGCACCTACCTGTATACGACGAGAAGACGCAAAAAAAAGAGAACATCAAAAATCAGCGCCGGCGCTGGATGGCAGCACAATTTGGCATTTTGCGCGAGGGGCTGTGCTTTATAAGAGACGTCAAGCAGATGGAAGGATGGCTGCGATGGTGGCCCTCTTTCGATTTTGTCGATAAAATCATCCAATGGATGCTTCCTCCGCGCCTGGTGCAACTGGCAGCAATTTTCGGATTCACTCTGCTTGCCACACTGGTGAACTGGCAGGCGGCACCCAAATGGTGGATATTATCGGCAGCACAGGTGGCAGCCATGTTCATTCCTATCCCCGCCCGTCTGCTCAACGGTAGACTGCTGAAGGCGCTGACACAGGTACCCTCGCTGGCACTGGGAACCATCGCTAATCTGTTCCGGCTCAAAGGAGCTAACAAGAAATTCATACATACCGAGCATGGATAATTTGAATTTAATTTACCACAAAGCAACATAGAATCTCACAGAAAATCGACTTTATATACCTCATAAGCAAAAGATTAATACTCTGTGAGACCCCATAGAAAATTTATTTATCTATAGATACACATTAGTCATATACCTACCGTAAAAAAACAATAATATAGTATATCGATCCATCAAAATTACTTTTAATAAATTACCTCAAAAAGCAAATTTATCCACGACATTGCCTTTATAAGAGGAAACTCAGAAGGAAGAATCAGTTACGGGGAAATATTGAACGATATCATCATGTAGACTTCACCTTTTTCCTGAGGGAGAAAATGACCTTATTTAAATCTTTTTATGTATCTTTGCTCTATTGAACCGTACCTCATACAAACAACATGGAACAACCTAACGGGCACCCCAAGGTGAGTGTCATTATCCCTGTATATAATACCTGCGACTACGTGCAGGAAGCACTTGAAAGCATTTGCCGACAGACATTGACGGACTTGGAAATAATCGTGATAGACGATGGGTCGACTGACGGAAGCCGGGAAGCTATAGACAAGATAGCTGCCACAGACAGCCGTATCCGGGTGTACGGACAAACGAATCAAGGTCAAAGCATAACTCGAAATAACGGAATGCTCTACGCTACGGGAAAATATATCTACTTCATGGACAGCGATGACCGCCTGGAAGTTGACGCATTGGAAACCGGCTACTCTTTGTGTGAATCCGGACAACTGGACTTTACATGTTTTGACGCAAGCATTCTGAACAAAGAGCATCCCTATGCCAAGCGCTTTAACTACGAACGGAACCATTGTATCGACCCAACCCTAACATATAAAGGAACGGAATTATTACAACTGCAACTCTCACATCATGCCTTCAGTCCTTCACCATGCTTGAACTTGGTCAGAGCGAAATTCCTAAAAGAATCCGGTCTGAACTTTTATCCCAAAATCATCCACGAAGATCAGCTCTTCACCTCACAACTGTATTTGAAAGCCCAAAAGGTAGGGTATATTCCACGAAAGTTCTTTTTACGTCGTTTCAGATCCAGCTCCACCATGACCCGGCAATTTACATGGAAAAACATAGAGGGGTATCTTACCGTAACCAACGAGCTGATGAAAACCGCCCCTAACTATTCGGAAAATACTCGCAAGGTGATCTCTCTTTTTTTACGACAGATGCTCGATGCCGCCGTATGGCAAGCCTATACATTACCTTTACAACAGCGTCTCAAGCTATGCCTACTCTGCCTACGGCATTACAAAAAATACGTCAGCACGCGGACACTAATGGTGCTGATGCTAAAAAAAGAATAAAAACGAATACGATTCACCACAGAGGACGCAGAGACGATTTCTCTCCTAAACATCCTGATAAACAAAAAGAAAAACTCTATGTGCTCTATAGTGAATTAAACTCAAAACATCATAAGAATGACCTCTATCAAACATCAACTCTTCTCCGGAGTATTCTATACCGCCCTTGCCAAATACAGTGGCATAGGGGTGTCACTCGTCGTCGCGGGCGTATTGGCACGCCTGATTTCGCCGGACGACTTCGGCGTGATGGCCATAGCCACGGTGATCATTGCCTTTTTCAACCTGTTCACCGACGTAGGCCTGTCACCCGCCATCATCCAGCACAAAGGATTGACCCGGGAGAACCTGTCCGGACTCTTTTCTTTCACCATCTGGACAGGCATCGGCCTGGCACTGCTTTTCGCCGCTGCCTCGTGGCCCATTGCCGCCTACTACGACCGGGAAATACTGCGGACGCTGTGCCAACTGCTGGCCGTCAACCTGTTTTTCGCCTCTGCCACCATCGTTCCCAACGCACTGTTCTACCGCAATAAAGAATTCAAATTCATCGCCCTGCGAAGCTTCGTCATACAGATTGCCACCGGTGCGGCAGCCGTCGTGGCGGCTCTGTGCGGAGCCGGATTGTATGCGCTGGTCATCGGGCCCATCCTGTCGGGCATCCTGATTTTCATGGTCTCCATACGACGCTATCCGCAGCGCCTGAGGCTTACGTTGGGGCTGGACGTGTTGCGCCGGATATTCTCCTACTCTGCCTACCAGTTCCTGTTCAACATCATCAACTACTTCAGCCGGAACCTCGACAAACTACTGATCGGCAAGTACATGGGAATGTCTCCCCTGGGTTATTATGAAAAATCGTACCGCCTGATGATGCTGCCGTTACAAAACATCACACAGGTGATCACCCCGGTGATGCACCCCATCTTCAGCGAATACCAGAACGACCTTGAACGCCTGGCATCGGGTTACGAACGCATTGTCCGCTTTCTGGCCTTCATCGGACTGCCGCTGAGCGTGCTGCTGTACTTCACGGCCGGCGAGGTGACCCTGATCCTGTTCGGCGACCAATGGATGCCCTCCATCCCTATATTCCGGATACTCACGCTGTCGGTAGGCATACAGATCGTCCTCTCCTCCTCCGGGTCCATCTTTCAGGCGGCAGGCGATACGAAAAGCCTGTTTGTGTGCGGCCTGTTTTCATCGGTACTCAACGTGGCGGGCATCCTGTTGGGCATTTTCCGGATAGGCACACTCCAAGCCGTAGCCACGTGCATCACACTGACGTTCACCGTCAACTTTGTGCAATGCTACTGGATGATGTACCGGGTGACTCTGCACCGCAGCCTGCGACATTTCGCGGTTCAGCTTGTATCACCATTAGCGGTCAGTGTGCTGCTGATAGCCGTACTCTATCCGCTCAGCCTGCTGACAGAAGGAGGCAACATTTTTCTGATCCTGATTGTAAAAAGCATTATATTTTTCTGTATATTTGGGTGCTACATACAGTTGACCGGTGAATATGACATCATCGGCAAGGCGAAAGGCATCCTGAACAAACGTAAAAGCAGGGGATGAAAGCCCATCTTAAAAACAAAACAAACAATGAAAACACTGTTTCTTATCTTCCACGGATTCGAAGAGGCAAACGGGATCAGCAAGAAAATCCGTTACCAGGTAAAAGCGCTGAAAGCGTGTGGAATGGATGTGCGTACCTGCTACCTCACCGACGAGAACGGGTATAAACGACGGATGGTAGATGATAGCGTATTACGGGATTACGGAAATGGGATACGAGGAAAGATATTAAAACGTTTTGAGTTTCAAAGCATCGCTGATTACGCTTTAAAAGAAAACATACAGTTTGTTTATATACGTTCGTACCATAACGCCAATCCTTTCACGCTACGGTTAGTGAAACGACTGAAACGGCATGGAATCAAAGTAGTCATGGAAATCCCTACTTATCCGTACGATCAAGAGTACATCACCCGCCGGATGAAACTCGACTTATTGGTTGACAAATGTTTCCGTAGGCAATTAGGCAGGCTACTGGATGGCATTGTCACGTTCTCGGACGCAAAAACAATTTTTGGAGGACGTACCATACGCATCTCAAATGGAATAGATTTCAATGAGATCCCACAAAAAACTATCAAAAATGACACCTCTCACGAACTACACCTGATAGGTGTCGCAGAAGTACACTATTGGCATGGGTTCGACCGGATTGTAAAGGGGATGGCAAACTATTATGCGACAAACCCTGCTTATAAGGTCTATTTTCATATAGTAGGCGCACTGACCGGAGAACGTGAACGCCAGGAAATACTACCCATCATCACGCAAAACCAACTTGAGCCTTATGTCGTGCTACATGGTCAGCAGCATGGTGAACAACTCAATAAGATATTTGAACAATCTGATTTTGCCATTGGGAGCCTCGCGAGACACCGGAGTGGAATTACAGTCATAAAAACACTCAAAAACCGGGAATACGCTGCACGAGGTATACCGTTCATTTATTCGGAAACCGACACAGATTTTGATGATAAGCCCTATGTGCTGAAAGCATCGGCAGACGAAACACCTATAAGAATCGAAACCATACTGAAATTTTATCGCCGACAGGAATGGGATTCCGGGGAAATCAGACAATCAGTCAACCATTTATCGTGGAAATCACAAATGCAAAAAGTAGTCAACGACATTAATATCTGAAAGATGAAAAGAATTTTATTCGCCAACAATTATGATATGGCCAAATCAAGAGAATCGTATCTTCACGGAAACTCCCCCAGCCATCACCAATTCGGTACCAGCGAATTGATAGAAACCGGTGAGTTTGAAGTCGACTACATTCTTGTAGCACCAGCCAACCACGACAGCAAAGTAATGAAACTACTGTCACTTTTTCCAATATGGTTCAACCTTTACCAAAAAGCAAAGAAGTATGATATCGTATATGGGGCTGCCGATTTTACAGTCGATTTTTTAGGTATATTGAAAAAATTCAGATTATTCAAACCCACTTTAATAGGAATCTTTCACCATCCGCCTTTTCCGTTAAGGTTAAAGGTTGAACACTTTGACCATATTCTGTTTCTCAGTCATTATGCACATGAAGAAATGAGTGAAATTTTCCCTCGTAAAGCCGTACAAATGAAATTTATGCAATGGGGACCGGATTTGCCTTTTTATCAGAAATGGGCTCCAATACAAAACTTTAAAAAAGAGCAGGAAAAAACCGTTTTTATCAGTAATGGAAAAACACGAAGAGATCACGAATTATTAGTGAAAGTTGCCAAAGCTACAGCTAACCATACAATCATTGTATGTGATAAACAAAGTATACCTGACCAATATGACGAAGCAAACTCTTACATTGAAATCTTTCTTCAAGACAGGCCGGATGATACTAAAATGGTACAACTACTCAACAGGTGTTCCGTATTAGTGATTCCTCTTCCACCAACTCCCCAACGTCTGGGTCCTATCGGACTAACCAGTTTAGTAGATGCCATAGCATTAGGGATGCCCGTAATTACGGCAGATAACTCCGTTTTCGCGGATATTGTAGAGAAGAACAAACTGGGTCTTGTTTATAAAGCCGGCGATGCTACTTCATTGGCACAAGCGATGAACCTGTTTAAAGAACATCCGGAGCTAATTGCCAATTACGGAAAGAATGCTTGGGAATTTGGCAAACAAAACGATATATCTTCATTCGGAAAACAGCTTTATCAATTATTAAAAGAGAAATAATATGGAAAGCAAACTAAAAATAGCATACTGTATACCTTCTCTTTATTGTTCGGGAGGCATGGAAAGGGTGCTCAGCTTAAAAGCCAATTACTTTACTGAAGTTTTTGGCTACGATATACATATCATCCTGACTGACGGTAAAGACAAAGCACCTCACTTTCCGTTACATCCACGCATAACATTACATCAACTCGACATCAATTATGACGAAATGAACAACATGCCTATGTATCAATACATCACGGGATACATGAAAAAGCAAAAACTTTTCAGAAAAAGGCTGAATGCGTGCTTAAATGAATTAAAGCCGGATATTACCATTTCTACACTACGAAGAGATATCAATATTATCAACGATATGACAGACGGAAGTGTCAAACTTGGAGAAATTCATTTCAACAAATCAAATTACAGAGAGCTTGGCGATAAGCCACTACCGGAATTTGTGAGGAGGTGTATCCGAAATTATTGGATGAAACAATTGATCAAAAAACTACGGAAATTAACAAAGTTCATTGTACTGAGCCACGAAGATGCCGCCGAATGGACTGAACTTGACAATGTGGTCGTCATCCACAATCCGCTTCCTTTCTTTCCGGATAAACAATCCAATGGAAGTAAAAAACAAGTGATTGCAGCCGGCCGATATGTGCCACAAAAAGGATTCGACATGTTGGTGAAAGCATGGAAAATTGTCTCAAAACAGTATCCCGATTGGATATTACGTATTTATGGTGATGGTTTCAGAGAAGAGTTACAAAATCAAATCGATCAAGCAGAAGTTTCTAAGACATGCATACTGGAACATACAGTAGCAAATATTGTCGACAAATATTGTGAAAGCTCCATATTTGTTTTATCATCCAGATATGAAGGATTCGGCATGGTTATTACTGAAGCGATGGCATGTGGAGTTCCTCCTGTCGCATTTGCCTGCCCATGTGGACCACAAGATATTATTCATGACAGAGAAGATGGCTTATTAGTGGAAAAAGAAAACACTGATCAGCTGGCTGAAAAAATAGGCTATTTAATTGCTCACGAAGATATCCGTAAAAAGATGGGGCAGCAAGCCCATATAAACGTAGAACGATTTAAAATAGAACAAATCGCTTTACAATGGAAAGAATTGTTTAACAGCGTAAAAAAGAAATCACTCCCTAATCCCTGACTATAAACCAAGCCTCTTTCTGACCTCTTTAAGGGGCATAAGACGAAAAAGGCTTTAAACCGATAGGCAATGAACATATTACAAAAAATAAAGACTCTGGCATTGAAAATACGCTATGTATTCATTGTAGAATGGTATAATTTTTGGTCAATTGTATTACAACATCGCCAAAAGATTATCCCCACTATAGCATCTATCGATGAAACGATCCAACACATCACAGCGAGTAATTCCTCCATAAGCAGATTTGGAGATGGAGAAATACTGCTAACCAATGCTTCTAAGTCCATCGGATTCCAAAAAGGCTCTCCTCTGTTGGCCAAACGCTTACGTGAAGTATTGGGTAGCCACGAAAAAGGACACTTAGTAGCCATTCCGGATGTCTTCAAAGACCTCAATCGTTACAGGCGTAAATGCCGCCGCTTTCAACGCACACATTTTTTTATCTACGGTTCATGGTGGGATCAGCTATTAATTCCCGGAAAGAAATATGAAAACGCTTTTCTCTCACGTCCATACATGGATTACATTTCTAAAGAAAACTGTGCACTCTGGTTTCATGACCTCAAAACTATTTGGAACGGACGTGATGTTATATTTATAGAAGGAGAAAAAAGCAGACTTGGCATAGGGAACGATCTTTTTGATAACGCCAAACGTATACGACGTATACTTTGTCCTTCAGAAAATGCTTTTGAAAAGTATGACTGTATATTAAATGAAGCATTAAAACTAGAAAAAGAAGTATTATTCTTAATAGCATTGGGACCTACAGCAACCATCTTGGCTTATGATCTACATAAAGCTGGTTACCAGGCAGTAGATATCGGTCACGTAGATGTAGAATATGAATGGTGGCGAATGGGAGCAACCCGAAAAGTACAATTAGAAAAAAAATACGTAAACGAAGCATTTGGAAATAAGCGAGTAGTTGATGCAGGTGAAGGATATAAAAAAGAGATTATTAGTCAAATAAAATAAACAGCAAGCATGAAATGGTATACCAAATATTTATCAATCTTCGGACTGACATTGTCTGAAATACCCGAAGAGACCTTAAAAGAAGTTCGCGCATTGCTACATCAAAAGCACTCGCCCACCCCTTTGGTTTCGGTAGTACTTATTGCACACAACGAAGAAACTCACATATTGAGTTGTCTTTGGTCGCTTACCCATAATAAGTGTAGCTATCCAATTGAGATATTAGTAGTAAACAATAACTCGACCGATCGGACAGAACAAGTGCTGCAAGCAGTAGGAGCCATCTATTTCAACGAACCTAAAAAAGGGCCCGGATATGCTCGCCAATCTGGCTTAAACCATTCCAAAGGAAAGTATCATATTTGTATTGATGCAGACACGATGTATCCACCACACTATATAGACACCCATGTACAGGCCTTAATGAAACCGGATGTTGCCTGCACATTTAGTCTATGGAGTTTCATCCCAGACAAAATGCATTCTCGTTTTGGACTGTGGTTTTATGAAAGTTTGCGTGATTTACATCTACGCATTCAGGCTATTAAACGCCCGGAACTTTGTGTACGGGGAATGACATTCGGATTCAAGACAGAACTCGGACGGCGTTTGGGATTTCGTACTGACATTCGGAGAGGGGAAGACGGCTCATTGGCACTTGCCATGAAGCCCTATGGAAAATTAATATTTATCACGGACCATAAGGCCCGGGTACTGACCTGCAACAGCACAATTGATGCTGACGGATCATTAGTCGGCAGTTTCAAAGTGCGGGCGATCAATGCTCTCAGAAACATAGGAGGAATATTCACCTCCCGAAAAGAATATAAAGATGAAGACGACAACCTGATTCAACCTAAATAAAATTAAAATAAAAAATACTATGATCACCGTACAAATTCTTTTCTGGCTTGCCCTCTTCCTCGTATTCTATACCCACTTGGGATACGGAATACTGCTTTACACACTGGTCAAACTCAAAGAACTCACTGTGAAACCCGTCAAGCGGCAACTCCCGCCCGACAAGCTGCTGCCGGACGTGACACTCTTTATCACTGCCTTTAACGAAGAAGACGTTGTGGACGAAAAAATGCGCAACTGCCTGAAGCTGGACTATCCCGAGGACAAATTGCACATTGTGTGGACCACCGACGGAAGCAACGACTCTACCAACGAACGGCTGAAGGCATGGCCGCAAGCCACCGTCCACTTCCAACCCCTGCGGCAAGGAAAAACCGCTGCCATGACACGGGGGATGACACTGGTGGACACGCCACTTGTGGTATTCACCGATGCCAACACAATGCTGAACCGGGAAGCGATACGCGAAATCGTGTTGGCTTTTGAGGATCCGGAGGTGGGATGCGTTGCCGGAGAAAAACGCATTGCCGTGCAAGAAAAGGATGGAGCCGCAGCCGGTGGCGAGGGCATATACTGGAAATATGAATCGACACTGAAAGCACTGGACGCACGTCTCTATTCGGCTGTGGGAGCCGCAGGCGAGCTGTTTGCCATACGCCGGGAGCTGTTCACGGTGATGGAACCGGACACACTGCTGGATGACTTCATACTGTCGCTGCGCATCGCCATGCAGGGATACAAGATAGCCTATTGCACCCGGGCATATGCCATCGAAAGCGGATCGGCAGACATGGGCGAAGAGCAGAAAAGAAAGGTACGCATTGCCGCCGGCGGACTGCAATCTGTCTGGCGGCTGAGGGAACTGCTCAATCCCTTCCGTTACGGAGTGCTGAGTTTCCAGTATATATCACACAGGGTGCTGCGGTGGTCGGTGGCCCCGGTGCTGCTGTTCGCCTTGCTCCCGCTCAACGTTGCCATACTGCTGATGGGGGGCTCTCCTATCTGGTACGGCACCATTCTGGCACTTCAGGTATTGTTCTACATCTTAGCGATGGGAGGTTATTATCTGTCTGCCCGGCAAATAAAAAACAAGCTGTTATTCATCCCATATTATTTCCTGTTTATGAACATTAACGTGATGAAAGGTGTTAACTACCTTCGTAAAATGAAAGGAACAGGAGCATGGGAAAAAGCCCAAAGAACGAAAACAGAATCCTTAAACCAATAAACCGAACGAAGCATGGATAGAATACTGCATGATGTAAACAATGCCCATAAGATACTGCAACTGACAGCTGACACACTGATCTTGGTGGACAAAAACGGCACGTGTCTGGACATCGACCCGCACAGCGATTTGTGGTTCCTGCAAGAAGACAGGCTCTTGGGAAAAAATCTGTTCAATCTGCTTCCCGACCATACCTTCCAGAAACTGCTGCCGGACTTCCGCCGGGTGACCCAACAGGGGATAACGGTGAACCGCAACTACAGGCTACCGTTGGAAGGGGACGAAACGTACTACTTCAAATGCATCATGCAGCCGTATGACGGCGACAAGGTGTTGTGCCAATATCGTGACATCACGGCACGGAGCAACGTAAAGCTGCAACTGGAACGTACGAATTACGAACTGAAAGAGATACAAAAAGCGGCACAGATAGGGCAATGGAAATATGCATCGCGCGAAAAGACATTCTATTATCGGGGATACAACGGAATAGTATGTACGGAAGAAGAGCGGAGCGTCAACTTTCAGGATTATTACGAGACCATTCTGAGCGAAGATCTGCCTGCCGTGAACACATGGATGGAGGCAAACCGCCGTAAACTGGTAAAGGAGTACATCGAATACCGCATTCTGTTGGAAGGACAGGTATACTATATGCGCCAGCAATGCTACCTGAGGGGTGAAGCAGAAGACGGTAACATCATTCTGGAAGGGTATATACAGAACATTACGGACATCCAGCGGAAGAGGAATGACATCAACACGCTGACGCATGCCATCAACAATGCCAAAGAAAGTATTTATGCGGCACGGAAAGACGGCACGCTGATATTTGCCAACAGACAGTTCAGGCTCAACCACCGGATCACGGAACAGGCGGACCTATCGCAAATACGGATTTTCGACATTGTAGGCGACATGGACAGTCCGAAGGATTGGGAAGAACGTTACCACAGCATACGGGAAGGACAGAATTTCAACTTCCTGGCCTACCACCCGCTGAAGGATGATAAAAGCACATTGGCGTTTGAGGGTACGATGTACAGCGTGACAACGGATGACGGAGAGGAAACCTTTTGGTCGTTTACACACGACATATCGGAACGTATACGGTACGAATCGCAGATAAAACGGCTCAACCGCATCATGGATACCACGATGGAAAACCTCCCGGCGGGGATCGTTGTGAAGGATATAGAAAATGATTTCCGGTATATCTACCGAAACCGGGAATCGTATAACCGGGATATCAGCGCGGAAAATGCCATCGGTATGAACGATTTCGATTATTATCCGCTGGAAATGGCACAGCAGAAACGGAAAGAGGACATGGAAATTGCCAATACCGGAAAAGGGATGCACTGGATCATGGAAGGTAAAGACAAAAATGGCAATCTGCTGATTCTGGACAAACAAAAAATCATAGTAGAAAGTGAAGACTTCTCGCCCATCATTGTCAGCATCGAGTGGGACATTACTCAGCTGGAACTGATGCGCCGCGAACTGATGGAATCGAAAGAGAAAGCAGAGACGTCGGATAAACTGAAGTCGGCCTTTCTTGCCAATATGAGCCACGAAATACGGACACCGCTCAACGCCATCGTAGGATTCTCACGCATCATCTCGGAGAGCGAAAACCCGGAAGAGCGAAAAGAATATTATGAAATAGTGGATGCCAACAACGAACGGTTGCTGCAACTGATCAATGAAATACTGGATCTGTCGAAAATAGAATCGGGCATCGTGGAGTTCACTTACGGACCGGTAAAGCTGCACACGCTTTGCAAAGAGATTCATGATGCACATGTGTTCCGCTGCCCGCAAGGAGTGGAACTGAAATTTGACTCGCCGGACGAAGCTTTGAGCATTCACTCGGACAAGAACCGGATTTTCCAGGTATTCTCTAACCTGATAGGAAATGCATTTAAGTTCACGACACAAGGCAGCGTGAGCTACGGCTACAGGCAAGAAGCCGAAAAAGTGGTATTTTACGTAAAAGACACCGGACTGGGCATCGAACCGGAGAAGTTGGGACGAGTGTTTCAGCGCTTTGCCAAGCTCAATAACTTCGCTCAGGGCACGGGGTTGGGATTGTCGATATGCAAGACTATCATCGAACGTCTGGGAGGAGAAATATCCGTTTCTTCGGAAGTGGGGACAGGTACTACATTTACCTTCTGGCTGCCTCTGGAAAGCGTAATGCAAGATGTGAAGGCCGATAAAGAAGAACATCGGGACGGAGAAACCGACAACCGGCAATATCCGGAAGCCGACGACCGGACAAAAGAGCCGGCGGGAAGCAAGGAGGAACGTAAATCCATGGAAGTAACGGAGGCGGAAACCGATAAGGCTACCATCCTGATAGCAGAAGATACCGACAGCAATTATGACTTGCTAAATGCGATTCTGGGCAGGAAATACCACCTGGTACGTGCCAGAGATGGCATGGAAGCTGTAACCATGTACGATGAAGCGGAACCGGACCTGATATTAATGGATATAAAAATGCCCAATCTGGATGGGCTGGAAGCTACCAGGATCATCCGGCAATTGTCCGCAGATGTACCTATCATCGCACAGAGTGCTTATGCTTATGAATATGACCGGAAAGCTGCCGAAGAGGCAGGATGCAACGATTTCATCTCGAAACCGATTGCTCAGGAAAAGCTGAAGGAGATGATAAAGAAATGGTTGAGATAAAGAACCTCACCATAAGTTCACCACAGAGGACACAGAGGACACGGAGTTTTTATTTTCCAGGTTTATAGAAAGATTTTAAATTCTTCCTCTGTGAACTCTGTGTCCTCTGTGGTGAACTTATGGTGGACTAAAATGCAGAATTTAAAACAATGGGAAAGAAAGCCGTATCCAAATTATTTTATTATACCTCTGTCGCACTGACTTTTGCTTTGGCTGGTGTCACCGTCACCGGTGCATTTGCCGGGCATGTTCCCCCGGAAAGTTCTACTTTAATACCTTTTATCGGGCTCTTGCTGTCGGGGCTCTTGTTAATCAACCTCGCTGCGGCCATCTATTGGGGCATACGCCGCCGGTTCTGGATAGTCATTCCGCTGATAGCCATAGCTGCCAACTGGCAATATCTGGGACGGATATTCCAACCACCCTTTCCGGCGGAAAAAGAAGATAGAAGAACTTTGAAAATAGCGACGTATAACGTAGACAGTTTCGGTAACGAGCAATCGGGATACTCATGTAAAGAAATCGCGAAATATATGGAAGAGCATCAAGTGGACATCGTCTGTCTTCAAGAGTTTGCCGCTAACCGATATTTCACCGCAGACAGCATACGAAACACTTTTGCAAACTGGCAATACGTCATTATCCCGCAAGCTCCGGACAGCATCTCCATCCTGCAGATAGCTTTATTCAGCAAATATCCGGTGAAGGACAGCAAGCTGATCACTTATCCGGACTCAAGGAATTGCAGTATGTGGTGCGACCTGGACGTAGACGGACAAACGGTTCGTGTTTTCAATAACCACCTGCAAACAACGGAGGTCAGCCAAAATAAGCGCAGGCTGGAAAGGGAACTGGCTAAAAACGAACTGACAGGCAGAGAGGAAGCAGTGGCCAGGCAATTGTTGGAGGGACTCAACGAAAACTTCAGGAAACGTGCGGCACAGGCAAAGACTTTGGAACAATTAATCCGCACCACCCCCTACCCTATACTGGTTTGCGGTGACTTTAACTCTCTCCCATCGTCCTACACATACAGTACCGTGAAAGGTGACAATCTTCAAGACGGATTCCAGACTTGCGGACATGGGTACATGTATACGTTCCGGTACTTTAAACGCCTGCTGAGAATCGACTATATTTTCCATTCCAAAGAATTTAAAGGGGTAGATTACTATTCACCTGACCTCGATTTGTGCAGTGATCATAATCCGGTAGTGATGGAGGTGAAGATGTAAACGGGAATGTATCAAAACGCCTTTTCACCACAGATCACACAGATTATCACAGATTATCATAGAAAAAAACGTTAATAATCAACGAATTAAACTCACTCTATGTTACTCTGCGTCCTCTGTGGTGAGTTTCACCCCCATAACTCTCTCGTTATAATATAAAAGAAGGCCGTCCTGATTACTCAGAGCGGCCTTTCTTATTATAAATGAATTAGTTTTCTTATTCTACTTTCTTCGTCAAGGAGTCTGCAACATATTCAAACTGTCCTGGACCTGTCACTAAATACTGAATAGTATATGGTGTGGTAGCAGAACCATCATAAATAGAGAAGTTGATCGTATAAGTGACCTTCTCAACACCAGGTACCACATCAGCATTTCCATAGATTGCTTTCAATCCCGGAATAAATGCTTCAGGCAAACGCTCAAACATAAGCTTCTTCAACTCGTCATCCGACATCTTGCCATAAGCGGCAGCATTTTGCGCTTTCCATGCAGACGGACGGAAATCGAAGTTGTTATTATAAGCAGAACCACCATAGTAATAATCGTTATTGCCGTACGAAGTAACATATTCGGGATATTTCTCTTTTACCCAATCAGTGATGGCCTGATAGAATGCAGCAGCTTCCACATTACCCTTTTCTGCTTTCAAAGTAATTACTGTACTCGGGTCAAAACTCCACTTACCGTCAGACAATACAAACTGCTCTGTTTTATCAACAATACGTGTATTCAATGACCACCTTGCAATTTCGGCAGAATAAGTATATTCATCACTGTAGATCTTCAATTCGGTACCATTATAATATCTGTAGATCACTACACGTGCATCACCATCAACAGGATATGCTACCATCTTAGACAAATAAGCAGGCAGATAAGTAACAGCCGGAACTTCTGAAGTAAAGTAACGTTTACTCTGTCCCATATCTCCATAATCAGCGTATGTCGGAACATATACGTCACCACTCTTATCTTTCCAGCTCTTACCATCGTACACTTTCACTGCGTAAGCAGGAGTAGAAAGACTGTTAGCCGGGATAGAAGTACCTACCATGATGTTATCAATTTGATAAGTAGTAGTCTTTTTATTGGCACCATCACCTACATACTTAAAGGCTACATAAACCTTCTTGCCCGCATAAGCTGATAAAGATACCTTACCGGCAGATGCAAATGTTCCATAACCGCTTGTCGGCTTGGTAGGGATGTTGAAATCCGAAGTTACGTCAGTCCAGTGAGCAGCTTTAACATCTTTACCATCAAAATCTTCTGAGATAAGCACTGACAGACAGTTGGCATTGTAATAACCCACAGTTACATCAAAACCAAGATAATCACCGGCAACAACAGAAACAGCAGGGGTAACCATCCAAGCTATACATTCACCTTCCATCTTATTGGCCGAGTATTGCACATACTGATTATCATCATAAGAAGTCACTTTCCACTCGGTTCCACCAACAGAACTGAGAAACCAGCCTTTCAGCTCAGTTAAGTCTCCGGTAGGAAGTGCTTCAAAATCCTGCCACATTAACGGATTCTCCAACTGTCCTTCACCCGATTTATAATCTACGAAAACAGCAGTCCCCTTTTCGGCATCTTTGAAATTCTCGTTTAGCATCTTATACATCTGACCTTCTGTCTTTTCATTCAGATAAGGTGCAAAAGCATTTTCGCCATAAACTAACTTATAATCGGCGTCTGTCGGTTTCAGATATTTCACTGAAGCATATTCAGACAGCAGGGCAGACATTGCCTCTTTATACTTATAGGTAATCTTTGCACTTGAACCTTTGTCGGCAGTATAATATTTATCAAGCAAGAAAGCAGGAATATAGGTAGCTCCTGTAATCTTCTCTGTAAGATACATGTTAGTCTTAACATTTGCGAGATCCTTAGATACATTATACTTTTTCGCAGAATCTACGTTTGCAGAATTCGTGCTGATAGTTGCATAATCAGCATCAGTCAGCGTATATTCTATCTTCATCAAATTCGTCGGTTGGGTTATCTCATCCAATCCTTCGAAGTTGTCATCGTTATATTTACAGCCGGACAGCAGAATCAACGATACCGCTACAGGCATTAATAGATTTCTATTCATAATTTAAACTTCCTGTTTTAGATTAGAAATTAACTTTTAATCTCAAGCTATAAGTACGGCCAAATCCGTAGAACACATTGTATGCAGTCTTCCAGTCGTGATTGCTACCATCTGTAGCGTCAGAAATATAAGTCTGGTCAAATAAGTTGTTCACATTACCTGACAGCACTGCATTCAGCTTACCAAAGTTGAATTTATAACTTGCGTTCAAGTCGAATGTGCTTGCTGTCGGAATACGCCAGGGAGTAGAAAAGTCTTTTTCACTGTTCATTACCAGGTCGTTTGAGTTTAATGACCAGTCGGCATAGTTACGTGCATATAAGTTCCAATCAATACCCAGACGAATGGCTTTGTCAATCTTGAAAGTAGCACCCAATGCAGCAGTAGTCTGCGCCGATCCTCCCACTTTCACATCTTTCAGGTTCAGTTTCATTGTACCCGGTTCCAAGCCATTGGCTGCGGCATTAACAAGAACTGTTATATCCTTACCATCATTTCCCTTAATAGATGCACTGTTTACAAATTGACCTTCAACGGTGAAACTTCCTGATGCATTGCTATCCCAACGCCAGTTACCGATAGAGAACATACCGCTCAAATCCAGCCATTGGAAAGGTCTTGCAACAAAATCAAGTTCAACACCTTGGTGTAAGGCGTTTACACCTTGCATATTGATAACAGATTTGGTAGAAACCAGCTTACTTGCATCGTAAGGCTCGCTAAGGCTGCCTTCATAATAATTGTCAATATCCTGCGAACGGGTAGTTGTCTTATCCATCCAGCGAGTGTGATAAGCATTGACATTTACCGTCAAATAAGTTGAACGGTAGCCATATCCGATTTCAAAAGAAAATACTTTTTCGTTTACTGCATCGGGGTTTGTTGCATTGCTGACTGTTGAATTCAGGAAAGCACCACCCGAGAAGAAAGGAGCACGGCTGATATAACCGATATTAGCAAAAACGTTATGATTTTCGGTAAGGTTATAATTCAAACCTCCTTTTGCATTCCATCCGATAAAGTTGGTGGTTTTTGATTTAGCGTGTGCCTTGTCATAGTAGAAACGGTCATAACGCCAGTAACCGGTATTAGAAACCGAACCGGAAATGAAAGCACTCAGCTTATCTCTGTTATATTCACCCTGGGCAAACACACCTTCAGACATTACATAACCATCGTAGTCACGATAAACCACATCACCCACTTTCAACTTCTGATTTACGAATGCCGAACCGGCAGCAGCAGCGGCATTGTTAGAAGCTAAAACAGCTTTTCTTGAAGAAGAGTCCACGTAAAAGTCCCCCCCATAGAGGTCAACCAATTCATTCGTATGCGTACCTTTATAATAACGGTAGTCTATACCACCATAAAAATCAAAATAGTCACCAATCTTGGTTGTATAAGTAGAGAGCAGACCATACCAGTTATGGAAGTTCTTAGACTTCGACATAGCCATAACCGAACCGTTCTCGCTGGCTTCGTTCAAAGCATAGATTTCATCATAAGCAAATGTACCGTCAGCTTTACGGAAAGTCATATTCAGCTTTCCACTGTTACTACCATACCAGTTGCTACGATCAGCACTGGTCAATCCCTGACCGGAATAACCATATCCACGACCGATAGAAGCATACAAGGCTGTACTTAAGCTTGATTTATCATTAATCTGCCATAAGTGGTTCAACGACAACTGAGGTTTATTATATACATTATATGCAGATGATTTTCTTTGTCCATTCAATCCAAAACCGTAAGTAGGATTATAACGATAAGGCTTTTCACCATTCATATAGTTTTTAGCAACTTCTTGCCATCCCTCGATAGTAAGTCCGTCTTTATTTCCACGCTGATTGTGCCACTGAGGAGCAGCAAAAGCAGTAAATGACAATTGATGATTGTCGTTGAAACGTTTTGTGATATTCACAAACCAGTTATAAGCCTCGTAGTCGGTTCCCTGAATATAACCATCTGCCCAGGTCTTACCTCCCAAAAGGGTCATAGCCCAACCTGACTTGGTCAATCCGGTAGATACCTTGAACAGGATCTTGTTTAATCCGTCATTACCCATACCATAAGATACGAAACCGCCCTTATTGGCATCAACTGTATTTGTCACGATGTTGATAGAACCACCCACAGAAGGAGCTGCTACCTTTGACGCACCCAAACCACGCTGTACTTGCATGCTACGAGTCACATCACTCAAACCGGCCCAGTTAGACCAGTAGATACCACCCCACTCCATATCATTCATCGGAACACCATTAATCATCATAGCAGAGTTCTCAGTCTTGAAACCACGTATGTTTACTTTGGAATCACCAAAACCACCACCTTGCTTAGTTGCATAGATACCCGGAGTTGACTTCAGAACTTCAGGAAATTCCTGCGTTCCGAGTTTTTCTTCGATAAAGACGGGGTCAACTGTTGATACAGCTACCGGAGTTTTACGCGAAACAGCAACGGAAGATGTAATGATAACGTCGTTCAATACCATTGCATCCGGTGCCATTTTAATCACGCCCAAATCTTCAGTACCCCCTTTGTGGGTGATCTTCTTACTGAAGTCTTTGTAGCCAAGGTACTTGATAAGCAGTGTCGAACCGGAGGCAGCTTTCTGTGTAAACTCACCATCCAGGTTAGTCACACTACCTTGGGTAGTACCGACAATCGTTACGGCTGCACCAATCAATGGCTCACCTGTTTCCGCATCCACAACTTGACCTTTCACTGTTACCTGGGCAATAGCCGTAGCGGCAGAGCATACCGTCAGTACTGCAACCAGCAGGAAATGAATTAGATGTCTTCTCATAATTCTCTTTGTTAGTTAATAGAACTTGTTAATTAATAAATTGTAAATAAACGTTTTGGAGTACAAAGGTAATTAATATTCTTTATATATACATTACAAAGATGCTACAATTTTTTAAGAGAGATAAACATATTATAGCTCTATGAAACAAAAAAGCCCCGCAATTAATTTGCGGGGCTTACACATTGTTAAGTATTAGTCAGCTATCAGCTTTCTATATCTCACGCGCTTAGGCTCTTCATTGCCAAGCCGTTTCAATTTATTCTCTTCGTATTCCGAGTAAGAACCTTCAAAATAGAACACGTTCGAATCGCCTTCAAAAGCAAGAATATGAGTACAGATTCGATCGAGGAACCAACGGTCATGCGAAATCACAACGGCACAACCGGCGAAATCTTCCAAACCTTCTTCAAGTGCACGCAAGGTATTGACATCAATATCATTGGTCGGCTCGTCGAGCAATAATACATTTCCTTCTTCCTTCAATGCCATGGCAAGGTGCAAGCGATTACGCTCACCACCGGAAAGTACTCCACAAAGCTTTTCCTGATCAGCACCCGAAAAGTTGAAGCGTGAAAGATAGGCGCGTGCGTTAATGTCACGCCCTCCCATGCGGATCAAATCATTTCCGCCGGAAATTACCTGATAAACACTCTTATTCGGATCAATATCTTTATGTTGCTGGTCTACGTAAGCCACCTTCACGGTCTCCCCTACTTCAAATTCACCCTTATCAACTGTTTCCAGTCCCATAATCAAACGGAAAAGAGTTGTTTTTCCGGCACCATTCGGACCGATAACTCCCACAATACCATTGGGAGGAAGCATGAAGTTGAGATCGTCAAACAACAGTTTATCACCGTAAGCTTTAGCCACATGTTTAGCCTCGATCACCTTATTACCCAAACGAGGACCGTTCGGTATGAAGATTTCCAGTTTCTCTTCTTTTTCTTTCACGTCTTCGTTCAGCAATTTATCGTACGAGTTCAAACGGGCTTTGCCCTTAGCCTGACGTGCCTTGGGTGCCATACGTACCCATTCGAGCTCACGTTCCAGAGTTTTGCGACGTTTGCTGGCAGTTTTCTCTTCCATTTCCATCCGCTTGGTTTTCTGCTCCAGCCAGCTGGAATAATTACCCTTCCAGGGGATACCTTCGCCACGGTCAAGTTCAAGAATCCATCCGGCCACATGGTCAAGGAAATAACGGTCGTGTGTCACAGCAATTACCGTACCTTCGTATTGCTGCAAATGCTGTTCCAACCAGTCGATAGACTCAGCATCCAAATGGTTGGTCGGCTCGTCGAGCAATAAAATATCAGGTTTTTGCAATAACAAGCGGCAAAGTGCCACACGACGACGTTCACCACCCGAAAGATTAGCCACAGACTGATCTTCGGGCGGACAACGGAGAGCATCCATTGCACGTTCCAGTTTACTATCCAGATTCCAGGCATCCGTCGCATCAATAATATCCTGCAATTCCCCTTGCCGTGCAAAAAGCTGATCCATCTTGTCCTGATCTTCATAATATTCAGGCAAACCGAACTTCTGATTAATTTCTTCGTATTCGTTCAGTGCATCAACAATGGGTTGCACACCTTCCATTACGATTTCTTTCACTGTTTTAGTGTTATCCAGATAAGGCTCCTGTGCCAGATAGCCTACTGAATATCCGGGAGAAAAAACCACCTCTCCCTGATAAGACTTCTCCAGACCGGCAATAATCTTCAGCAAAGTAGATTTACCCGAACCGTTGAGACCGATAATACCAATCTTAGCTCCATAGAAGAAAGAAAGATAAATGTCTTTTAGCACATTCTTGTTAGGTTGGAAAGCTTTGCTTACTCCCACCATCGAGAAAATTATTTTTTTATCGTCAGCCATATATAAATAATGTGTATTGATATTTATGGTACAAAGATAACAAAAATGTTCGGAATTTATTTGCAATTATAAAAAATAGCTCTATCTTTGCACCCGCTTAACAGCAATAAAGGATTGATTCGCTAGCTCAGCAGGTAGAGCACAACACTTTTAATGTTGGGGTCCTGGGTTCGAGCCCCAGGCGGATCACTTAGGAGAAATGAAAATACTCCGACAAACTAAGACAAAGCTCTTTAAACCAGTGGTTTAAAGAGCTTTTTTCTTGCCCGCCTACGACAGAAAAAAGACCTCAAAAAGCCACCCTGTGAAGATGAATCGTTACTAATTCGTTACGGTTTTCCGTTACGATAAAAACCGTAACGAATTTATAGGTAAGTCGCTCATTGGTCGAATATTGGCAGTCAAAAGTCATAGCCGTTACGGAATGAACAAATTAACTTTGCAACAAGAAAGGAGTTACGGTATGAAATCGACATTCAAAACACTCTTCTATTTAAAGAAGAACGAACCGAAGAAAAACGGGCATGTAGTAATTATGGTGCGCATCACGGTGGACGGTGATCAGGTGCAATTCAGCAGCAAGCTGGACATACACCCCGACAATTGGGACACGAAAGCGGGAAGAGCCGTCATCAACAAACAGAGTGCGGACAAGAAAGAAAACCTCAGGGTATCCTCACTTAACAAGACACTGGACGAGATACGTTCGGCCATCACCATGCACTATACACGCATGATGAACGTGGACGGTTACGCACTGCCGGAAAAAATCAGGAACGCATTCCTGGGATTGGAGGAAAAGGAGAAAACACTCATCAGCTACTTCACCCAGCACAATGAACAGTATGCAAAGAAGGTCGGCAAGACTGCCACGCAAAAGACCTATTCCCGCTACGAACTGACCAAGCAGCGGATGATAGAGTTCTTGCAGAAGGAATACAAGTTGTCGGACATTCCCGTGAAGGAAATCACCGTCACCCACATCGAGAACTTCTACCTTTATTTGCGTCAGGAATGTGAGGTAAGCAACAATACCGCCATGAAATTTGTACAACGTTTCCATACGATACTGTTGTTTGCCCAGAAAAGCGGATTGAGCTTCATTGATCCCTTCGGGAATTTCAGGTTCAATTTTGACAAGACCGACAGAGGGTATCTCACGCAGGAGGAAATTGACACGATCTATTACAAGGAGTTCAAGTCAAAGCGGTTGGAGCACGTGCGTGACGCTTTCATCTTCAGCTGTTATACCGGTTTACCTTATTGTGACATCTATACGCTTTCAAGCGAGGACATAAAGATCGGCGTGGACGGCAAGAAGTGGATTATGAAAGACAGGGGCAAAACCGGTGTGGAATCATTCATTCCCCTACTGCAAATACCGTTGGATATTCTCGCCAAATACGAGGGTAAGTTGAAAGACGGAAGATTGCTTCCGGTAATCAGTAACCAGAAGATGAATGAATATTTGGCGGAGATAGCCACTATTTGCCAAATCAACAAGCGGATCACCTACCATCTTGAAGACATTTTCAATCGTCTTTATCTTTGAATATTAACGATTTACAAAGTCTTTCCGCTTGACATGTAACGATTTAGAAACGAGCGAAGTTCTGTATTCTGTCCTGTTCTGCATTAATTATAGAAGAAACAGGTCTGATAGATTATAAGGAAATTAAGTTGTCTCCATCAATTTCGTTTCACCAAAAGCACCTTTACGAAATTTTAAATTTCAAAAAACAAGTATGACACCAAAAGAGAATATAAATTATAAAAGTAGTACACTCATGCCTAAGATTACCAAACCATTATAAATCATTACCTTTCAATTTTTAAAATACTCATTAATGTTGTATCTTTGCAAAAAAGTAAAAAATTATGTTTCAAGATAATGAATATATAGGTTTTGTTACGTACACACAAGGCAAAAGGAACCGAAAAATTCCTTTTGGTATAGTTTCACAATCCTACAAACAGAAAGCCATTGTAACGCATTATAGTAGGAAAATAAGAAAAAATCTGATAGCGATTGAAGACAAGCGCTACTTTTCACACTTAGGAATTGATATAAAATCAATATCAAGAGCCTTATATATGAATATCAAAGCTCGAAGAATCATACAAGGAGGAAGCACCATAACACAACAGTTAGCTCGCAATCTATTCGAAGACCATTCTATAACCTTTCATCGAAAGATAAAAGAAATACTATATGCTATATCCTTAGAGAGAAAACACACAAAAGAAGAGATATTAGATTTATATTTTAACAATATTTATTGGGGAAAAAACTTATATGGAATAAGAGCAGCAAGTTTATACTATTTTACCAAAGAGCCTTATCTCTTATCACAACAAGAACAACTGTTACTACTAACCATATTAAGAGGACCAAATTATTATATAAAACACTCTGATTTATGCATGAAAAGGTACAACCTTCTTAATGAAATTCTTTTTAAGAAAAGAATTATAAGTAAGAATGTTTATCAGAATAATAAAATGTGGACATACAACTTTGAATACAATAAACTGTCAATAATTCCTCCATCCGTAATACCATATATCACAGAATCTATCAATAATAAGAAATCAAGCATACTAACAAGCCTTAATTTTGATTTACAGAATTTTATTAATTACACTATAGAAAAATCTCCTTATCCCATATCAATTATTATTTTACAAGATGGGAAAATAATCGGTATTAATAGTAAATATGGAATAGATTATCCTCTTACTTTTCATTCTAATATAGGCTCCACATTAAAACCTTTTTTATATACTTTTTATAGAGAAAATGGGGTTTCAAAAGAGGAAACATTCAATTGCATAACTACAATTAACAATCAAGAATGGAACGTAAAGGAAGCAGAACTACCCAGCAAGTCTGTCTTAAATATACAAGAAGCACTTTTAACATCAAATAACAACGCTTTTATAAATGCTGCCAACAAAATAGGTATGAATAACGTCTTAAATTTCATAGCTAGTTTACTAAATAAAGAAGAGAACAATATACACCCGTCTAGCATTCTTGGAGCAACTAGCGATGGAATTTCTTTATTTGAGCTCACTAAATTATATGCTGATTTTTTCCTAAACAATGATGATCCTTTTAAAAATGAATGCAAGCAACTATTATGTCAAATTGCAAAAATAAAACTAGGAATAGATATAAATAACTTATTTTTAAAAACAGGGACTACAAATGGAAATAAAGAAAGATTTGCAATTTTAGGGAATGAAAAGATTGTCTTAGGGATAATGAGGCAAGAAAACTCTATAAATGATTATTCTAAAGATGGAAGCTTTATTAACTCTATTAAAAATATTGCTCGAAATATTTTTAGCAAAAAAAAATGTACACATGGATGTAATCAATAATTTCATATCTGAAAATAAAGACATATTAAGCATATTAATTACGCTTTTAGTAGGTTTCATAGCTTGGATATGTAAAGAATTAATCAAAACACCTATGAGACAATCTAGAGAAACTTTTTTCAAAGTAACAGAAAAAAGGATTGGCATATTGTCAGAACTGTACAATTATATAAATATAATTGCATTATTTCCTCAAGAGACAAATATAAAGGAAGAACTACAAAAAATAATTCTATCAGACAAACTGGCTTATGTTGATGAAAAGATAATTGTAAATATTATAGAGATTGCATTTAAAGAAGTGACTAATGAAGGATTAGTGTTAGACACAAGAAAGGAGCTAAGAGAAACGATTGATAAATGTGCAGAGATAATTCGAAAAGAAAATCAATATTTTCTAAAACATGACACTACTAATACTTATAAAAGAGTGATAGCATATTTTATACAACTAATTAAAGCTATAAGCTTTATAGTATTTATCCTAATTGCCATTTTCTATCTCATAAAAAGTATTGTCTTTTTATCTGTTGTATGGATTATATTTTGCTGTATATTCATATTTGCTGTGATGTTGATTCTTGAGAAATATATAATATAGCTACATATTTTTAATAATACAAATGAATTGTATATCTTTGTTCCCCAGTATTCTCCATGAGCAAACTACCGCAAAAGCACGTAGCAAATTAGTGGGTTAAATCATGGGATATGCTTGAAGCAAAATTATAAAGTTTTAAATATCAGCAAGGTAACACTCTTAGGAGAATCCCAGGCGGATCACTAAAATAAGAGAGCAATTCAAAGTTATTTTTTGAGTTGCTCTTTTTCATAACGCAAGATGTACAATATTTTAAACCAAGGATGATGGTAAAAAGAATAAAGAGGTATACTCAATATCTGTCCGAAAGCAGCACAATAAGAAATTAAATTTCCTATTATAAAGAATCTAAAACAAATACAAATGTCGAAATCGTACAATAGGAATCCTATACGATTGCTTATATTTGTACTACCAGATCGTTTTTCAACAGATACTCTTTCTAAATATGTACAAAGAATACTTACCATGCCATATACTTGCTCCCTACGTTGATAGATATTGGGAATTCAAAGGCCAAACAGAACAAGGTATGCAAATAAAACTATCTACAGATGGATGTACGGACTTTATGTTTATATTAGAAAGCACTGTTAATCATGGTATTATAATGCAGCCTTATCATTCTTATTTTATTGGTCCCATGAACGTCTGTTCGACATTAATAACATCATCAGGTACTATCAATACATTTGGAGTTCGCTTTCGTCCATGCGGACTATCCCGTTTTATGAAAATTTCTCTAAGCGAATTGACAAATATAAGGTTAAGTGTGAATGACTTAAACACTATTTTTAGCGATTCTTTTGCTGAAAGGTTATTCGAAGAACAGGGTATTCAGTGCAAGATTAATTTAATAGAACGCTATTTGAAAGAGCACCTATATAAAAGCAGCCATACAATGGATACACAAATCGCATATGCTGTGAATCAAATTAATGCGCATGAAGGCAAGATATCCATAAGCCATTTAATGAACGAAGTTAATCTTTGCCAGCGACATTTTGAACGAAAATTCAAGTTACATACAGGTTTCACTCCTCAAAAATATAATAGTATAGTAAAATTCAAGAATGCGATTAAAATATTGAGGAACGAATCATTCGACAACCTTTTATCAGTAGCAGTAAAAGCCGGATATTATGATGCCTCTCATTTATCAAGAGAAATGAAAAAGTTATCCGGTAGTACTCCAAATTTCTTTTTATCATTGCCACCCGATAATGAGACTACTATCATTTATACAAAATAAAAAAGTCGAATTCATACAATACCCATGTCTTACTATCCTTTATATTTGCAGCATTAACCAAGTATAAATAATAAAAACATGAAACTTTGGAAATATAGTGGGACATTTTTAACAGCGACAGGAATCATTCATACGATTTATGCACTATTTATCGGAAAAGATGCTTTTTCGGAAATGCTCAGAAATGGATTGGTAAATTCTATTGGAGAGAATTATAGTCAAGGATTCGCCTTTTGGTTCTTGATTTGTGGAGTAATACTTATCCTTTTGGGGCAAACACTCCAATATTATATCAAAAAAGAACAAAAACCGGCACCCGTATTTTTAGGTTACTCTATTTTACTACTTACTGTAATCGGTTGCATTATTGAACCAGTCTCCGGTTTCTGGCTCTTCCTGCCACAGGCAATTATTATTATTTATCCAAATAAAAAATAAGGTTGTAATATCCTTTGAATTTGAAAAACTAGTCACATATCACCAAACATATAGAATTCTTATATTTATCTATATGACACCTAGGCAGCACCCTCACAGTAAATTGATAGCAGTTTTACTCTCATGCTCTAACAATTCACTTGCATCCCTTTATTCATCGATGTTTCCGGTGTGGTAGTAAGTGTGGTGGCAGAGTGAGAGCAACCTCTTGCTCTCACTCCGTATCAGTGCATTACGCATCCCCCCTTGATATAACACTTTGATTTACAACATATTATATCAAACATATCAACTATTAATAATTGATATATCAGTCATTAATAATTGATAAATCAGGTGTTAATAGCTAACAACTCAGGTCTTAATAGTTGATAACTCAGCTTTTATTGACCTATAAATGATTTATTGCTTCCTGAAAGAACAGGTTAATTGAAACATTTGCTGTGGTCAAGTCACTCCAATTGTAGTGTACTGAATAAGTTGACACTTCAAAAATCGAAAATAAAGATGAAATAT
>OGEC01000055.1_pt1 | contig 95306 bp, 77 predicted proteins | sample 1570551 | NCBI WGS metagenome assembly OGEC01 (sample SAMEA2582127, study PRJEB24529) | metagenome | biome: Human gut stool | place: China | collected 2011 | reverse complement strand
GGGAGTGGGAATGAAAGTTAAGAACAAGCCTTGACACAGTTTAATTTACACCCCCGATTTCGCATTCCACCCTACCCATATCCCAAGATTTAATCAATTACTTGGGCGAGTTTCCTGTTGCCATTTTCTTTGTTATCAGTGGTTTTGTACTCTCTTTAAGCAAAGGAGAAAAACTACAGAAAGAAGTATTGGGAAACAGAAATTTTTTCCTTTCCCGTATCATCAAACTCTATCCTCTTCATATTCTGATTCTCGCCATTCTCATATTAATGGATTGGCGATTAGGGCGTATATTACCATGGTATCAGATTCTATCCCATTCGCTGTTGATACAAACCTGGTATCCGGCACATGACTTTACGGCTCATCTCAATGAAGCTACATGGTTTATTTCTGATCTTATCTTCTTCTATCTTATATTTAAGTATTTATACGCTTGGATTATGCGACATTCCTGGTTATACTTATTAGCAACAATAAGTATATATATGGCAGTTTATATCAGTATCTCGCTCTGTGCACAAGCAGATTATTCAGCCGGCTACATTTATGCCCACCCATTATTCAGAATGATAGATTTCATGATAGGTATCCTTTTATATAAAGTATGCAGATCAGAAAAAGGTAAAAAAATAGCAGATAAGATAACAAACCCAACTTCTTTCTGGCAAGTAAACCTATCGGATATGGGAGTGGTATTGCTGTTTATCGCAATGTATTTCCTATCAATCCATTGCAATCCGAACATTCGCTGTGCCATTATTTATTGGATACCATCAGCCATAACCGTGTTCTATTTTACAGCAAGAGATCAAGGTAAAGGTTGTTTTATTAGGATATTCCATAATAAACTCTTGCTATGGCTAGGCAGCATCAGTTTTGAAATATTTCTCTGTCATAATCTCTGCTTTCGCATCATACAGAGTATATTTCTTAAACGATATGGAGAAGGAAATCCACATCAAGAATTCCAATTCATCCTATCCCTCGCTTTTATTATCCTCACAGCATGGATAGCAAAGAAAGCTATCGTTTTACCCATCCAGCATCAACTTCAAAAATATCTATAAGTATCTGTTTATAAAAACAATAAATATATGAAAAAGATCAATCAATTTAGCATCTTATTAATAGCTTGCTTAACAGCAAGTATGACGTCTTATGCACAATTCAAAATCAATGGTAAGTCTGTTGTATATGATAAATTATCCAATAGCTATATGACTAGTATTCCAGAAGAAACGTTTGGAAAGGATTATACTGCCATCATCACACTGGATACAGACTCAGCATGGAATAATCTGAGTATAGAGAATACAAAAATAGAAAACACTTTTGTATTCAAAGAGATAGAAGGTAACAAGGAATATACCCTGAAAGCAAAAAAAGGACAACAAGATATTAATACTAAAATTACCTTTACATTCTTGCCTATTATCGACTTAAAGGGAACATTTGATTATAACTATTCAAATGGAAAACTCTCTTTGTTAGCCCCAGAAGAAACTGAACCTGTAACAACATTTCTCAAGGCCAAATGGAGAGGAGGCTCTACCAATACTGCTGATAAACATAAGAGAAACTATAAAATTAAAACCCTTAATGAAAAGGGGAAAAAACAGGAAATTTCTTTATTAGGAATGCGAGAAGATAACAACTGGATATTAGACGCAGGACAAGTGGATTTGTTTCGCTTAAGAAATCGTATCGCTACTGAAATTTGGAATGAGTTTGCCAGTAAACCATACTATACATCAAAAGAACCAAAAGCCAAGAGTGGAGTAGCAGGAAAAGTTGTAGAAGTAATTCTTAACAACGAATACCGAGGAATTTATTCATTGACAGAAACAATGGATAGAAAGGAACTTAAGTTAAAGAAATATGATGATATCAATCAGGAGTTTCATGGTCAGCTATGGAAGGTAAGCAGTTGGGATAAAGCGCAATTTTGGAATATAGATAAAGACTATGACAATACAAAAGAAACTTGGCATGCTTTCGAAACCAAATATCCAGATTTTGAAGATGTCAATCCTACTGATTATACTCATCTTTATAATGCTATCAACTTTGTAGCAAACAGCAATGACGAAATATTTAAGAAAGAAGTGTCAGAATACTTTGATATTCCAGTACTCATTGATTATCAGATATTTCTTGAGGTTCTTAAGCCTATAGACAATTGTGGAAAAAATATGTACTGGGGGATATATGATGTAGCGAGAGACAAAAAGTTAACACTTGCCATCTGGGACTTAGATGCTAGTGTTGGACAAGATTGGCATTGCTCTACCCCACTCCATCCTGACTATGTTTCACCTGATACTGAACTAGGAATAAAAGAAGCTTTCAACTTATATACAAGGCTTTCCACACTAAATGTGGATAACTATAACCAGAAAGTAGCTGACAGATACCACGAATTAAGAAAAACTTATTTCAGCGAGGAAAATCTTATAGCCAAATATCAGAATCATTATGATATGTTGGCAAAATGTGGTGCTGCCAACAGAGAAGAGAGAAAATGGTCAGAAGATTCAGACATAGGAGGTTATCCGCTTAATTTTAAAAAAGAAATAGAATATATCAAAAATTGGATTATCCAAAGACTCAATTATCTTGATACAACTCAATTTCCGAGTACAAATGGAATTCAAAAAGTCCTATCTTTCAAAAAAACAAAGAGCACAGAAACCTATAATATGCTAGGTTTGAAGGTAAATACTTCGTATAAAGGGATAAAAATTATTAATGGAAAGAAATATTATATTTCACAATAAATAGTTATATTTGCAGTTAATATAGTATTAGGCTTTAAAATAACAGAAAATGAAGACAATAACATTATTAATTACAATACTATTCATGACACTTCCCTTATCGGCCATAGATAAGGGAAGTTGGGAAATATACACCAGTTATAACGATATAACAGAAATCGAACCAGCAGGAAACCAAGTGTTTGCCTTAGCGTCTAACGGACTTTTCTCTTATCATATAAAAAATGGTTCAGTTACTACATACGACAAAGCAAACACTCTTTCTGACTTTGATATTAATCATATTGCTTGGAATAAAAATACAAAAAAGTTGGTAATCACATATACCAATGGAAATATTGACTTATTGGATGCCAATGGAAATATAATTAATATACCTGATTTGTATCTGAAAAGTATGACTGATAATAAACAGATAAACCATATATATATAAGTGGGACAAATGCTTATTTATCTCTCCCTTTTGGAATTATTAAATTAGATACAAAAGAAGGAAAAATACTCGATACATACAAGTTGGGCTTTAATGTTAACTATAGTTATATAGAAGACAACTGCCTTTATGCTGCTTCGAAAGAAGCTGGCTTATACAGAGGAGTTTTAAAGAATAACTTGATAGATAAGAATAATTGGGAAAAAGCCGGTAATTTCAAAGAACAAACAATGAATTCTACTAACGTCTATGATACAACTAATAAGTATTGGTGGACGGTAAAAGAAGGTAAATTGACTTACTATACCCTGAATACAGATAAGGAAAAAATATATCAAACAGAAGGTATTATTCCTGATGGGCCTGCATCTAACAAATTCTACCGTTTATATATTAATAAAAATAAATTATATGCAGTAGCAGGTGCTTGGTCACAAGAAAAAGACTGTAATAACATGGGAGAAGTACATGTCTGGAATGGAGAAAAATGGGAAGAATTTGAGCAACCTTCAGATGCTTCATTAGGACATCGATACAGAGACCTGCTCTGTCTTGACTTTGATCCATTAAAAGAAGGACATATCATGGTAGGTTCAAAGGCTGGATTATATGAATTTCAAGATGGAAAATTCATTAAGTGTTACAATAAAGACAATACAAGCGTTATTACATCACCTTTGAGTAAAAGTTATACTATTATTTCATCTGTAAAATATGATACAACAGGAAAATTATGGCTTTTAAATAGCTTAGGAGATAATTCAATCCTGTCATTTGATCAATCTACTCAAGAATGGAAAAACTATCCTCATACAGAAATAGGTTCTAATGACAGATATAATTTGACAGGATTAATTATAGATGAGAATAATGGGAATATGTGGTTTGTAAACAATTCTTACGAAAAGAATAGACTATATAAATATAACTATAATACAGATGAATTAACAATGTATGGAGCTACATTTACCAATGAGGATGGAAAAAATATTACCCCAATTTACGTACATTGTTTGGCAGAAGACAGAAATGGTAATATTTGGATAGGAACAACATCTGGTCCTCTTTATCTTTCAATGTCAGACATCAAAAATGGTAACAATATATTTACACAACATAAAGTACCTCGTAATGATAATACTAATTATGCAGACTATCTATTAGATAATAGTAATATACGTTGTATAGCAGTAGACGGAGCAAACCAGAAATGGTTCGGTACCGATAATGGAATATATTTGGTTAGTGATGATTGCAATACACAAATTTATCATTTTGATACAGATAATTCTCCATTAATATCGAATATCGTATATAGTATTGCTGTCAATAACAATACAGGAAAGGTATATTTTGCTACAGATAAAGGACTGTGCTCTTTCAATAATGGAATTGTCGGTTCTAACTCTGAAATGACCAAAGATAATGTCTATGCATATCCAAACCCGGTGAAACCAGATTATACTGGCAAAATAAACATCGTTGGATTATCTTTCAATGCTAATATTAAAATTGTATCAACAAATGGAACTTTAATAAACGAAGGCAGAAGTGCAGGAGGCAGTTATTCCTGGGATGGTTGTGACCTAAACGGCAAGAAAGTAGCCAGCGGTATCTACATGGTAGAAACTGCGACAGAGAGTGGTGAAAAGGGAATTGTTTGTAAAATAGCTATTATTAGATAAAAGACTATCAATGACAGAAAATAATATATTATCACATCAAAATACTTTATGGATGCAAGGTGTATCAGCATTATTAATTATGCTGATGCACTTTGTCATGCAGTTAGAGGACTATCCTCGCTTTTTTAATATTTTTGATAGCGTTGCTGTTGCTGTTTTCCTATTTATTTCAGGATTTGGAATTAATGAAAGCCATAAAATAAATGGCATCAATAACTTTTGGAAAAAGAGATTTCTTCGTGTAATCATCCCATGCTGGACTATCTTTTTATTTCAACTACCATTCGTTGAACATTTTAATTCAGTACAACTTCTAAAGAATTTGACTTTTTACGCTTCAGATCTCTGGTTCGTCGATTATATCATACGATGGTATCTTGTATATTGGATAAGCAGAAGATTTTTTACGAAAAATACGAAATACATTCTTTTTGTCTTTGGAATATATAATGTATTCCAGCAACAACTATATAGTGAACAAGCTTTCTCCTTTTTCTGTGGATACTTAGCATCAGAATATGTTGGGAAACTGAACAAATTAAACAAAAAGCATGTATTGAAGTATACTTTCCTAAGCGTAATATACGGAATTATATTCCTGTTAATCAAAGAAATACCAACTATTCAGCAAATAAAGGGATCGATACTGTTTAATGTTATACTGCTTAACATTAAACTGCCGTTGGCTATGTCTATCATAGCCGCACCTTTCCTTTTTCCACTATTAAAAAAGATTGGTATATTCAATAAATTAGGTAAAATCAGTTACGAATTATATATAGTTCACTACAACTTTATGCCAGCCATCACTGGTATTATATCCATATTCATCTATTCTGCATATTCAATTATCATAAGTGTTATTTTCAGAAGAATCAATCAGTTTCTAAGTAAAAAAAGCTATTTCATTTATAGCTTAACAGGCATTCTCTATATAGGGATATGCTATACGCTCATGTGCAAATATAGTATGAGAGTTACAGAACACTATGGATACATCTGTATTGGATACGCTTTAGTTTTGGCTTTAGATATACTCTTCTTTGCAACAAAAGAAGAAGAAGAGAAAAAAATAAACAAATATTTACCCTATCTGTTTGCTGCAACAACTACAGTTCTTGTAATAGGACTATTGATAGTACAATACCATTTTGACCCTTTGACCAACAAAGTTGATCGATGGTCAGCCTTAGCTTATCCTATCCAAAATCTTTTCAATGGACAATTTCCGTATTCTGCCAAAACACATCTAGGCGGAAATGCATCACCATTTCCTATATGGCTGGTATTCCATATACCATTCTATCTATTACAGAACGTAGGATTATCAGAAATATTCACTTGCATGATATTTATCTACAGTATTAAGTTATTATCAGGTTACAAAGCAGCCATCAAGGCTACACTTTTATTGTTCCTTTCTATTAACCTTTGGTATGAAGTAGCTGTAAGAAGCGATCTCATATCAAACTTCTTTCTGCTAGCAGCTTTTATCAATATACTGCAGGTCTATCAAATTAATTTCAAACAGCACCCATGGATTCTGTCTGTGTGTGTAGGTTTATGGTTATCTACCAGACTGAGCGTAGCATTTCCTCTGTTCATTCTATTTTTTCCATACTATATAAAATTAAAAGTAAAGAAGCAGATTCTTATCCCACTTCTTATTGTGGGAGTATTTGCAATGACATTTCTACCATTAATATTATGGGATGCCAAGGAGTTATTTGGAGCTGAAAATAATCCTTTTTCCTTACAGTTTAGACAAGGTAGCCCTATTGCAACAATATTCCTTGTTACAATAGCTCTTACCATGTCACTAACCTGGAAAGGTAGTTACCAATTTCAGGTTCTATATTCTGTTATAATACTACTGCTCATCCCAATAATCTCCTATGGATATTCTATGTATATTTATGGGAATTGGACAGATATATTTAATTCAAACTACGACATAACCTATATAGATGCAGCCATTCCATTTGCAATAACAATTCTATCTCTTCCTAAACTTAAAGGCTGACGTAATAGCCTAGTTTATAGAGTTTAAATATGAAAAGAGAAGGCATATTGCTACAAAGATTCATAAGCTCCCAACCTTTACAGAGAGCATGAAACTTTCGGAAAGCGCCCAGAAGATGAAACTTTCTCAAGATATTTCTTGCATGCAATAATGGAGAGTAATCATTCAACTCTCCTTCAAATGCATGCAAAGTACGTAATGCTTCTTCTATTTTTCGAAGATAAACCAGATTTTCCTCAAACTCAGTATAGGCAACGGGATTATCAATATGGGTTACTTTTATCTTCTTTTCACTTAATGCCTTTCCCAGCAAAACATCCTCATAACCATACCCCTTAACCTGTTCATTATAAGGAACTTGTTCCAATACAGACTTATGATAAAAGAAATTGGTTGTACGAAAGGATTTATAAGGTTCAGACTTTCTCACTATATATGAATGTTTAGATTCTTCATGCTTTTCGTATCTAAAACGCAAATTCTCACGATATAATTGAACAGTAAGAGAACCACCATCCACACAAACTCCTCCACAGGCAACTTCTCCAACCCGAACACCACAACTAAGATAACGTATCAAAAAATCATTATTCACTAATATCAACCTAGCATCTATCATTAAATGCCACTCATACTTTGCCTGTCTAACTAATGAATTCCGCATCGCAGCACGACAATCATGATGTTCTGAACATATATAACGACAATTTGGCAAAAGAGTCAATGAATAATTATTTTCAATAGTTTTTTTGTTAGTACTACCATCATCAAAAACAATAATTTCATAACACAAACCAGAAACAGCTTGTGCTTGTTTATGAAGAGATTTTACCAGCGAAGTGGCTTCATCATTATAAACAGGAATAAGTATAGACAGCTCTTGTATAATCATACTATTTAAACGAAAATAATCCTGTTTTATTGCTAATAGCAAGGAGTATATGATAAGAATTATTAAATATAACAAGTATTTTTGGTAGATAAATTGAAATATCGTATTTTTGTGAATAAATTAATCTCATTATTATTATATAAAATGGAAATAGTATATGTTATAGAAGATTTTTCAATAAAAGGTGGAGCAGAACGAATTATTGCTGAAAAGGCTAATTATTTAGCCTCAAGATTTCAACATCATGTTACTATTGTTTCCATATATCATGATGAACATCCTATAAGCTACCATCTAGAGGAAAGCGTGGATTTCATCTCTCTTGAAATTCCGTTCACTCCCAAAAATAATTCTATTCTATTAAAAACTCTTTTTAGAATAATAACAATAGGAAAAATTATCTTTAAATTTCAAACTATTATCAATCGTATCCAACCTAAACTCATATTCTATACTATGAGTTTGGGAGCTATCTTATTACCCTTAATCAAAACAAAAGCCAAAAAAGTATACGAGTCGCATTCTGCTCGTTCATTTACTCCTTATCATAAATTATTTTTTCTTATGGAAAAAGCGGCCGATCAAGTAGTTTGCTTAACTAAAGGTGACGCTAAAGAATATAAACATACAAAAAAAATAAGTATTATACCCAATTTTATCAACACACCCCATAAACTAGTGGAAAACTATGACACCAAAAGAGTAATAGCTGTTGGTAGACTAGAATATGCTAAAGGATTTGATGTTCTTATAGAATGCTGGAAAAAAGTTGCAAAAAAATATCCAAACTGGCAACTCCATATCTATGGAGAAGGTAGTTGCTATGAACAATTACAACAACAAATCAATTTTCTCAATCTAAAAGAACAAATTATACTTTGTGGCAGAACCGATAATATATGGGATATCTATCCTAATTATAGTATTCAAGTTATACCATCAAGATATGAAGGTCAACCCATAACTCTTATCGAAGGGCAAGCCTGCGGAATACCAACTGTAGCATTTGACTTTAAATATGGTGCAAAAGATATTATAACCAATGGATATAATGGTTTTTTAATACCACAAGGGGATAAAAATAAGTTTTCTGAAGCAATCATACAAATGATAAGTTCAGAAAACCTGAGACAAAAATTTGGAATCCATGCTATAAAAGTAGGAAAACAATACTATCGTGAACAGATATTTCCTAAATGGGTAAAACTTATAGAGAGAACAATTATATAACACTTATGTTTCTACATGAGTGAAATAAATAATTGTTCATATTCTTTTGCCACCTTCCGATAATCATGGTATTTCATAACGAAAGCTATACTTTGACGCGAGAGATATGATAAATGTCCAGAAGTAAAGAAAGCCTGCTCGATGATTGCCACATTCTGAGATTCTGAATACTCAGGACTCACATTGATGATAGGGCGTAATTCTGGTTCGCCAATGAACTCATAATATTCTTCCTCTCCTCCACCGATAACCACAGTACCACGTGCCATGGCTGCCAACGAATTCATGGATGGAGTATAACTGTAAAACTGATCTACCAGAACATCTGCTTCATCCAGCATCCGGCAATATTCATCATAGTCTACTCCTTCTACATATTTGAGTTCTATCTTACCAGGATTTTTCTTTGCCAGAATTTCCACAAAATGAGCTATCTTTAAAGCACCTTTCAGATACTCGCGCTTGGGTTGTAAACCTACAAGCACTTTGATAACCTCACCATTCCCTTTCTGCCTGTTTTCATCTATAGCAGGAATTATCATCGGAAGAGGAATATAGTAAAGCTTCTTATGGAAATAAGGAACATCATAGCAGAGATAATATTCATAAAGACAGGCTATCAAAGCATCAGAATGATAAGATACAGTATGCCAGCACTTATCAAACTGAGGCATGAAATGAAAAGCCATACGCTCTTTATTCTCCTCGATATTCTGTAATTTACCATTCCAAAAAGTATCAGAATAAGCTGGAATACCCTTGGCCTGTTGTCTGAACAGATGTGGGTCATCGGCAAAACAGCCTTTAATGATTCGCTTATTGGTAAGCTTGAGAAACCAGAATATCAGCATGTTCCACCAACCCATCAAAGGCACAAATTGATAGTTATGTACCTGAACAATATCATTTCCACATATCTTATGAAGATTGCAGACTATTTTCCACAACACCATAAGCCCGCTCCATCTTCCATAACGCTCCATATTACGGCGCAAGTCGATGTCACGAGGAGAGTTGTGCCAATCATTGCCGTCGGACATCAGCGTTACCTGATGTCCGAGTTCTACTAATCCCTTTTTGAGAGTATTATGTAGCAAACTAGACTCACCTACCAACAGAATCTTCATAACTTTATATGATACTTATTTATAAGATACTTGAATATAAGAAACTTAAGACAATTCAATATACCTATTTTCTACAATATAATCAGATTTGCGCAGTCCCATGCTTACCACCAGTTTTATGGCCATTTTCTCCAGGCAGAACTTCAATGGCATCCAGCGCTTTTCTTTTTCATCACGCCAAGGACTCATCGCTTTATACTTATCAAATTCCTTTTTCCATGGATGCTTGCAGTTCTTATACCATGGTTTAGGAATACCCGTAAAATGGATAATGGCCGGATGAGCCTGAGCTTCCAATATCTGTTCATCAAATTCCCAGGAGATAAGAGAATAACGCAAATCAAACCAATACTCATTCAGTACATTATATCTGATAGGTAATACCAACTTAGAATTCTTAAACAGATAGTTCAGTACATCCTGATCATGACATCTCAACCTTTCCGTATTAGATTTCACATAATCAAAGAATTTGAGAAGCACCTGCTTTTCACGCCAATATTTCAGATTGACAACTAACATACCTGCATTAAAATATCCCAAAGTTTGGGGATAACGCAAGCGATTATAGTGTTCTATCTTATTATTATAACTATCTGGAACAGCAGCAATTGCATAGTTTTCAACAGAAGTATTCCACAATTTAACAAGTTTATCCACAACCAGAATATCGCCATCTAGATAGATAACCTTATCAATATCAGCAGGCAGAATTTCCGTAAGATATAAACGATAATAAGTAGCAAACGAAGTTCCTACATGATCTACTTGAAAATCCAGACCAACTGGAAAATGTTTGAAGATATCATCATTAATTAGATAGAAATGAATATTTTGCTGATAACGGGCAGCTATGGTTCTGATAGAATCCAATAATGCAGCAGAATCCTGATCATGCAAGAGATGTACATTGACAACTTCTCCTCTGTTGCTCTCAAACAAAGAGGTCAACATGATACCGGTCGGCATGATATATTTACTATCAGTAGAACAAACTATTTCCATTTTTATGTTTTTTGTACTACTATTAATACGTAAATTAAATCTTTTTATTATCTTTGCAGTCATAAAAAAGAATAACTTATGCAGAAAGAATTAATATCAGAGATATCTTCACCATTGGTGAGTTTCATCATTACTACAAGCAACCATCAGAAGGAACATCTTGTAGAATGCATCAATAGTATCCTTCAGCTTTCGCTCAATGCCAAAGAGAGGGAAATAATTCTCGTTGATGATGGTAGCGAAGAATTGGTAGCCAGCCAGATAAAAGAGTTGCTGGATAACCTGCTCTATTTAAGAATACCCGGCTTAGGCAGCAGTATGGCACGCAACTATGGCATGTACTTAGCCAAAGGAAAATACATCCAGTTTATAGAAGGAGATGATTATCTTCTTCAGCCAACCTATGAACATTGCCTTGACATCGTGAGATTCCACGAACCAGATATCGTTACATTCTGTTTCAGCAAGGATGAAACAGGAGAACCATCTTACGAACTCCCTACCCCAATCAGCGGCACAGAATACCTCAACAACAATACCCTTTTAGGCTCAGCCTGTTCCTATATATTCCGCCGCGCCATTGTGGGTAGCCTGTTATTCTCACCAAACATCAGTTTCGGCGAGGACGAGGAATTCACACCACAACTCTTCTTACGGGCAGAACGAATATTCAAGACTCAGACCTCACCTTATTATAATAGAGTGGACAAATACGCACCTGGTGAATTAGAAAATAAGGATAAGATAGATATCCACATGGACAATAAACTGGAGGTGATTCTACATCTTCAGAAGTTGCTCGATACGGTTCCTGTAGCAGAGCGCCAGGCACTCAACCGCCGTATAGCCCAGCTATCGATGGATTATCTGGTTAACAATATCCGTTTGAAGCATTCATTGATATCCTTGAATCATGCCATCAGAGAATTAAGGAAACACGGATTATATCCTCTTCCGAACAAAGAATATACCAAGAAATATATGATGTTCAGAAAGATGATAGGTACATACGTAGGACGAATTGCACTTCTCTTTCTTATCAAGAAATAAATGAATGAAGGCATAAAGATTTCTCCCATCCGGATAAGCATACAGAGGAATAAGAGAAAATCCTATATAAACAAAAATAGAGCATTCAAATCACTTGAACGCTCTATCTTTATAATTAGATTAAATTTTCTAATATTATTTGTATAAGTAAAAGATGATGAAATGACGTTTCACAACGTCCGTTTGTTTTAACTGATGCAAAGATACGACGATTTTTGTCTATAAAGTCGTAAATTATACATTTTATGGTAGCGAAATATGATTTTTCACCCATAAAAAACAATTTTTACCACCAATCTTATAATTTTTACCACATTATTCTACGATAGTGACAACATCTTTTCTATTGGTTTGACCGCTTTTTTCGCTATTTCAGGAGCCACTTCAACTGTTGGCCAACCAAATTTCAATGCATTGTATATCTTCTTGAGCGTATTCATCTTCATATACTCACACTCGTTGCAGCTGCAACCTACTCCACCCTCGCTTACCTCTGGAGGTACGGGATAGAAAATTACGTTAGGACAATTACGCTCCAGTTCATGCAGGATACCAGCCTCTGTAGCGATAATATACTCCTTGATTTCAGGATGCTCTTGGGCATAATGCAACATGGTGGCTGTAGAGCCCTTTACATCGGCTACAGCAAGTACTGGTGCCTTACACTCCAGGTGAGCCATCACAACAGCCTCAGGATGCTTCTGCTTCAGTTTAACTATAGCCTCTACAGAGAATTTCTCATGTACATGGCAACCACCGTTCCAAAGCAACATATTGCGGCCTGTAACGCTGTTTATATAGTTACCGAGATTATAGTCTGGACCAAAGATGATTTTTTCGTTCTGTGGAAAACTGTCAATCACCTTCTTGGCATTACCGCTTGTCACGACACAATCAGTCAGCGCCTTCACTGCAGCCGTAGTGTTTACATAACTCACAACCTTATATCCTGGATGCTCTTCCTTGTACTTTTTCAAATCCTCAGCCTTACAGCTGTCAGCAAGCGAGCAACCAGCATTCAAGTCAGGACAGATCACGGTTTTGTCAGGACTCAAGAGTTTGCATGTCTCAGCCATGAAGTGCACGCCACACATAACCATTACCTGGGCATCGGTTTCTGCAGCTTTACGAGCCAAAGCCAAAGAGTCGCCAACAAAGTCGGCGATGTCCTGAATCTCACCTACCGTATAGTAGTGGGCGAGGATAATAGCATCTTTCTCCTTGCAAAGCTTTCTGATTTCAGCTTTCAAGTCCAAGGCTTCGTCAACTGGTTCGTCAACGTATCCTTTCTCAATCCATTCTTTTTTCACCATAACATTCATATTATATTTCTTATTTTTTATTTTTTTAAAAGAGAATATAGAGATGATGATATGCCGTGGATAAGTGGATAACATTCTGCATAAAAACTTGCGTATTTCGTTATCCAAGTCTTATTTCAGTTTATCCGCAGAGGCCTTTGAAATCTTTTTCTTGTCTCTTAATGCATTAACCGGTTTATCAACATTTCCCCAATTCGGTGCAAAGTTAATAAGTTTATATCTTTTTTCGGTCAAAAACTGCGAAAAAGTTTCTAAAAACTTAATAATATCTATGTGGATATCCTCTTTTCGTTGGTTTGAGATAGGTATGTGTGGATATTTACAAACTTATTAAAAAGTTATTATTGGGGTTTTCCGTACACTTATCCACGCTTTTGTGGAAAACAAAAAAGAGCAGAAATCCATCAGGATATTCTGCTCTCTGGTCTGAGTTATTTATATGGTAGTTTTTGGTTATAGGATTTCCATCTGTTTCTTTCTATTCTATACCTATTTATATATAGGTTTCTGATATATTATTATATATAGAAGTTCTGATTCCCTATCTTTTGTTCAAAACAGAATCAATTTTTTCTGTTACCAGTTCAGGAGATATATTTTTCATACATGCGAAGTCTCCCCTAGCGCAAGGCTTGTTACCATAGATACTGCAAGGGCGGCAAGGTAAGTCAAGCTGTACGGCATTGGCAGGATCCTGATGCCAGCCCATGAAACCTGCGTATGGATGGGTAGCTCCCCAGATGCTTACTACAGGAGTGTTAACAAGCGATGCCAAGTGCATATTGGCACTATCCATGCTCACCATAACGTGCAGATGACTAATCAGGATGAGTTCCTGTTTCAATCCGTTAAGATGAGAAGAAGCGTTAATGAGTTGTGGATACTTCTCAGCCCAGTCGTTCATCACTGGTGTTTCGTCTTTGCCTCCACCGAAAAGGAAGATATGAGCGTGTGGATGATTGTGGATAAGTCGCTGGATAACTTTTTCCATCAGTTGTATCGGATATATTTTTCCCTCGTGTGCAGCGAAGGGAGCAATACCAATCCACGGCTCTGTTATGTGCTTGTCTTCTAGTGAGATAGCATTCTCTCCTACTCCGAATACCTCCTGTGGTAAGATACTTAAATCTCCTTGTTTTCCATCCCCATAGATAGATGTGAAATCCATGTGGATAGGATATCCAAGTTGTGCAAAAACATCAGCATAGTTTTGGAACGATGTAGGTTGCTGCACAAGTTTTTTACCATTAGAAGCTACCAGCTTGCGTTTTCCCTTGCGATGTTTGTCAATATGTGCAACCTTGAAGTTATCCAGGTTGAAGCGCATACGCAGATAATCGGAACGCAGCACGCTATGTAAATCGGCAATTGCTGTAAACTGTTTGGCTATCAATCGGCGATAGAGTGCGTTGAGTCCTTTCACCCCTTTGTATTCCTCCTTGATATCAGCTTCCATAAATCCAACGTTAGGAGCCAAGTCTTCAAAGAAAGGACGGGCAAAGGGACGACTGAGCACAGTAATTCTTACTTTCGGGTATTGTTTGGCCAAAGATTGAATTACAGGTACGGTCATGGCTACATCGCCCATGGCTGAAAATCTAATTACCAGGATATGCTCAGTTTTCATCGTTTTTTTCTTCTATATATAATATAAGGTGAAAAAAGAGAGCCATACCTCTTATTATATAATAAGGTGTATGCGCTCTCCTATTCTGTTTTTTTTATTTCTTGTAGAGTACAGGATTGGTTGAAGGATCGTTGTACATCTTCATCTGTCGGTAAACCTTCATGTATTTGCGTCCAGCCTCGATATCTTCCAAGAGTTGGTCGATAGCTGTAGAAAGGTCTACCTGCTGTTCCAGGAGTACATCCAGTTTGGCTTGGCATTTCGCTTTGTGCTCAGCCGAAGCTTCCGGGCGTTCCACCTGCTCCTTCATGTGATAAATCTTGAGGGCAAGAATACTCAAGCGGTCAACAGCCCATGCAGGACTCTCAGTGTTGATGCGTGCATCATCCTGAACCTTCACGTCTTTGTATGTTTCGCGGAAGTAAGTATCGATTTGCTCAACGAGGTCTGTTCTGTCCTGGTTGCTCTTGTCGATTCTGCGCTTCAATACGAGTGCTTCAGCCGGGTCTATCTGAGGATCACGGATAATATCCTCGAAATGCCACTGTACTGTGTCAATCCAGCACTTCAGATAAAGGCAGTTCTCGATGCTACCTTCCTGATATGGATTATTGATTGGTGTATCAATGTTGTCTTTGATATGATAATCGGCTATCGCCTGATTAAATATCTTATTGGCTTTTTCTGTAAATGTCATAATGGATTTAAATGTTTAATTAATACCGTACAAAAGTAACAAAATAATCTGAAACGACCAACAAAAAAGGAAAAAAATGCCAAAAATATGCACAATTAGGGGGTGTTTGTGCACTATAATGCACTTTTTTCGCCAAAATATTTGTTTATCTCAAAAAAAAAGTGTTCCTTTGCACCCAGATTTTTAATTAGAAATTGATTTATAAACATTTTAAAAGTTACAATTATGTCAGAAATTGAAAGCAAAGTAAAGGCAATTATCGTTGATAAACTCGGTGTTGATGAGGCTGAAGTTAAGCCAGAGGCAAGCTTCACAAATGATCTTGGTGCAGATTCTTTGGATACTGTAGAGTTGATCATGGAGTTCGAGAAGGAGTTCTCTATCTCTATCCCAGACGATAAGGCTGAGAAGATTGCTACTGTAGGTGACGCTATCTCTTACATTGAGGAGAACGCTAAGTAATTTAGCAGCTAAATTATACTAAATGGAATTAAAGAGAGTTGTTGTAACAGGTCTCGGTGCTGTGACTCCAGTTGGTAATACTCCTGAGGAAACTTGGGAGAGCCTCCTTGCTGGTAAGAGCGGTGCTGCGCCTATTACTCATTTCGATACAACCCTTTTCAAGACCAAGTTCGCTTGCGAGGTTAAAGGCCTGAACATCAATGATTGGATTGATCGTAAGGAAGCTCGCAAGCTTGACCGTTATACCCAGTTGGCTATGATTGCTGCCATGCAGGGTGTAAAGGATGCTAATATCGATCTTGAGAAGGAAGACTTGAACAACGTTGGCGTTGTATTTGGTGTAGGTATCGGTGGTATCAAGACTTTCGAGGATGAGGTGAAGTACTATGGTACTCACGAGGAGAATGGTCCAAAGTTTAACCCATTCTTCATCCCTAAGATGATTGCAGATATCGCTTCAGGTCAGATTTCCATCCACTTTGGATTCCACGGACCAAACTACACTACTACATCTGCATGTGCTTCTTCAAGCAATGCATTGGCTGATGCCTTCAACCTGATTCGTTTGGGTAAGGCAAACATCATCGTTAGCGGTGGTGCAGAGGCTGCTATCTGCGCTTGTGGCGTAGGTGGTTTCAATGCTATGCATGCATTGTCAACACGTAATGATGACCCAGAGCATGCTTCACGTCCGTTCAGCGCAAGCCGTGATGGATTTATCATGGGCGAGGGTGCAGGTTGCTTGATTCTTGAGGAACTTGAGCACGCTAAGGCTCGTGGTGCGAAGATTTATGCTGAGATGGTAGGTGAGGGCGAGAGTGCCGATGCTTATCACATCACAGCATCTCATCCTGAGGGTCTTGGTGCTAAGCTCGTTATGGAGCGTGCACTTGCTGATGCCAATCTGAAGCCAGAGGACATTGACTATATCAATGTTCATGGTACATCTACCCACGTAGGTGATATCTCAGAGGCTAAGGCTATCAAGGCTGTCTTCGGTGATGCAGCTTACAAGCTCAACATCAGTTCTACCAAGTCAATGACTGGTCACCTCCTTGGTGCTGCTGGTGCAGTAGAGGCTATGGCTTGTGTTCTTAGTGTGAAGAACGATATCGTTCCTCCTACTATCAACCACGAAGAGGGTGATAATGATCCAGAGCTCGATTACAACTTGAACTTTACCTTCAACAAAGCTCAGAAGCGTGAGGTTCGTGCTGCATTGAGTAATACTTTCGGATTCGGCGGTCACAACTGCTGTGTAGTATTCAAGAAGTATGCTGAATAATTTTATAGATAGGATAAAGCTCTCTTTCCGCAAGGATAAAGAGCTTTATTTGTCTTTATATGAAATCCTCGGTTTTTATCCTCACGACATCAGCTACTACAAGATGGCGCTGTTGCACAAGAGCATCATGCACCGCAATTCTAAGGGAAAACCAGTGAACAACGAGCGGTTGGAGTTCTTGGGTGATGCGGTTTTGGATGCTGTAGTAGGAGATATCGTGTACCAGCATTTCCCTGGCAAGCGTGAGGGATTCCTTACCAATACCCGAAGCAAGCTAGTGCAGCGTGATACGCTGAATAAACTGGCACAGGAAATGGGCATCAACCAGCTGATTCTTTCTAATGGCCACAGTTCTTCTCATAACAGTTATATGGGAGGAAATGCGTTCGAAGCTTTGGTAGGTGCCATTTATCTGGACCGTGGTTACGATGCCTGCATGTATTTTATGCAGAAACGTATTCTGGCACAAATGATAAACATCGATAAGGTGGCTTATAAGGAGGTTAACTTCAAGAGCAAACTCATCGAATGGAGCCAGAAAAACCGCGTGAAGCTGGATTTCGTTATGCTAGACCAGCAAAAAGACAAGAATGGTAGCCCGATTTTCACCTATCAGGTTGTACTCGAAGGTGTTGAAGGTGGAGTAGGAAAGGGCTATTCCAAAAAGGAAAGCCAGCAGGTGGCTTCTAAGACTAGCTTGGAAAAACTGCGCAAAGAACCACAGTATATTGATGCTGTGTTCACAGCTAAGGCTAACCGCACCAAGATGGAAGAGGAACCTGTTGAAAACGTGCCTAACACAGAAGTGAAAGACGATTTCATCATCTCGCAGGATGCTGATGCACAAAACGCACCGGTAGAGGAGAAGCACATCAATGTTTTCAAAGAGGAGGTTTTCACAGAGAAATCTGCCGAAACTGCCCAGGAAACTGAAGTGCAGGTCGAGGTGAAGGATGAAAAGAAGGAGAGTGATGAGTTCGATTTGAGCGACATCACGGCTCAGCCTAAGGAATTATCAAGAGAAGAGATTATTGCCGCTGCCGAAGCGGCTGCTTTCGGTAACGATGAGTAAACTGTATCTCTTTCCGGATAGGAAATACAATTTAATAGAAGACTCCCATAAGATGGTTAATATCGCCACTTATGGGAGTCTTTTGTGTTGTATATTTCCTTTTTGTATACTTTATCTTACCCTTTTGTATTAAAAAATAGTAAAAACTTTCTCTATATCAAAAGTTTGATTTACTTTTGCATCTACTTAAATGATATATATCTAGATATGAGTTTAACAACGATAGTAAGTAACGTCTTCAAACCTCGGCAGAAGGAGTTGGAGAAGTATGTCTATGATGCAGAACATTTGCAGCATAAAGTGCTTATGCACCTTATAAATAAAGGAAAAAATACTGAATATGGTGTCAAGCATTTATTAAATACCACCAACAGTTATGATAAATTTGCACAGAATATTCCTGTCAATACCTACGAGGAGTTGAAGGGGGATATCGACCGTATGCGTCATGGCGAAAAGGATATTCTATGGCCGGGACTGGTAAAATGGTACGCCAAGTCATCTGGCACCACCAACGATAAGAGTAAGTTTATCCCGGTTTCTCATGATGGCTTGCATGGCATTCATTATGCCGGAGGCTTTGATGCTGTAGCCTATTATCTGCGCAATAATCCGAAGAGCAGACTCTTTGATGGCAAGAGCCTTATCTTAGGTGGAAGCCATTCGCCTAACTATAATGTGTCGGATAGTCTGGTGGGTGACCTGAGCGCTATCCTCATCGAAAATATCAATCCGCTTGCCAATCTGGTGCGTGTTCCTAAGAAGTCAACCGCTCTCCTGAGCGATTTCGAAGTGAAACGCGACCTTATTGCCCGCGAAACGATGAATAAGAACGTAACCAATATCTCGGGTGTTCCTAGTTGGATGCTTAGTGTGCTGGTGCGTGTCATGGAACTTTCCGGCAAGAAGCATCTGGAAGAGGTATGGCCTAATCTGGAGGTATTCTTCCATGGCGGTATTGCCTTTACTCCTTACCGCAAGCAGTATGAACAGCTCATCACTTCGCCGAACATGCATTATATGGAGACTTATAATGCCAGCGAGGGATTCTTCGGACTGCAGGATGATCCGGCAGACCCAGCCATGTCGCTTATGATAGATTATGATGTATTCTACGAGTTTATCCCTATGGACGAATTCGGCAGCGAGAATCCTACCGTTGTGCCTCTTTGGGGTGTTGAGGTAGGCAAGAACTACGCTATGATCATCACCACTTCCTGTGGTTTGTGGCGCTATCTCATCGGCGATACGGTTCAGTTTACCAGCAAGAATCCTTATAAGTTTGTCATTACCGGCCGTACCAAGTACTTTATTAATGCATTTGGCGAGGAACTGATCATGGATAATGCCGAGAAGGGATTGGCTTATGCCTGCGAGAAGACGGGTGCTCAGGTTTCTGATTATACCGCTGCGCCGGTTTATATGGACAGTAATGCCAAGTGCCGTCACCAGTGGCTCATAGAGTTCTCTCAGGAGCCAGCCAGCCTCGATGAATTTGCCAGTCTGTTAGACCAGAAGCTGCAGGAAATCAACAGCGATTACGAGGCCAAGCGCTTTCACGACGTTACCCTCCAGCATCTGGAGATAGTGAAGGCCAAGCCGGGACTCTTCAATGAATGGCTGAAGAGCAAGGGCAAGTTAGGTGGACAGCATAAGATTCCACGCTTGAGCAACAGTCGCAAGAACATTGATGAGATGCTCATGATGAACAAATAAAACAAGCTGCATGCTTCTTCCGCCTGAAGTTGAAGTGATGCTGCGATATTAAGAAGATATAAAGAATGATTCAATTGAACGACATAAAGAGCAAGTTGAAGGCAAATTCACTGTTTCTGCCTTTCTACGTCTTAGCTTTCCTCATGTTGGCATCCTGTGCCAAGATGGGACAGCCGGATGGTGGTTGGTTCGACGAAACTCCTCCTAAGGTGATTGGAGCTTCGCCAGCCGATAAGGGCGTAAATGTGAAGCAGAAGAAGGTGAATATCTATTTCGACGAATATATCAAGGTAGATAATCCTACCGAGAAAGTGGTTGTTTCGCCTCCGCAGCTCGAAGTGCCTGAAATCAAGGCTTCGGGCAAGCATATTCAGATTTCTCTGGTAGATTCGCTCAAGCCGAATACTACCTATACCATCGACTTTTCCGATGCCATCAGCGATAATAACGAGGGCAATCCGATGGGAAACTATACCTACAGTTTCTCTACCGGCGAGGTCATCGATACGATGGAGGTGTCGGGATATGTGCTCGAATCTGAGAATCTGGAGCCTATCAAGGGTATTCTGGTAGGTCTTTACGCTGATCATGCCGATTCAGCCTTCAAGACCAAGCCTATGCTGCGTGTAAGCCGTACCGACAGCCGTGGTCGCTTCGTCATAAAAGGTGTTGCTCCGGGCTCTTATCGCATCTATGCCCTGCAGGATATGGATGGCAACTATATGTTCAGCCAGAAAAGCGAAAAACTCGCTTTTTCTCATGATATTATCGTGCCGTCAAGCAAGCCGGATGTACGACAGGATACTACATGGATTGATTCCTTGCATATCAAGTCGATAGATCAGGTTAATTATACTCATTTCCTACCGGATAATGTAGTGCTCCGTGCCTTTACCGAACTGGTTTCCGACCGCTTCTTCCTCAAGGCAGAGCGTCAGAAGGCCAACTGCTTCTCGCTCTATTACAGTTATGGTGATTCTATCCTGCCACAGATCAAGGGCTTGAATTTTAATGAGAAAGATGCCTTTATTCTGGAAAAATCGGAGAAGAACGATACGCTTACCTATTGGCTCAAGGATACGGCGCTGGTCAACCAGGATACGCTGAATATAGAGCTTACTTACCGTATGACAGACAGTACGGGCGTGCTCCGCAACCAGACTGATACGCTCGAAATTCTTTCGAAGGAACCTTACGAAAAGCGTATGAAGGCGCAGGCTAAGGAACTGGAGAAATGGACCAAGAAGCAGGAAAAACTGAAGAAGAAGGGTGAACCTTATGATAGCGTGATGGCTGTAAAACCGCTTGATGTTCAGATGAGTGTCTCTTCTCAGCTCGATCCTGACAAGAATGTTATCTTCACCTTCAATACGCCGCTTGCCAAGGCCGATACGGCAGGCATTCATCTCTATGCCAAGCATGATACGCTATGGTATAGGGCGCCGATGGAGTTTAAGCCGCTGGGCAACCGCAAGTATATTCTGAGAGGCGAGTGGCGTCCGGACATAGAATATAGTCTGGAGGTTGATTCTGCCGCATTCCAGGACATCTACGGACTTGTATCTAAACCTGTAAAACAAGGTTTCAAGGTCAATTCCCTGGATACTTACGGCACGCTGCTCATTAATGTAACGCACGATTTCGACAATCATCCGCTCCTCGTTCAGCTACTCAATGCGCAGGATCAGGTGGTGAAAGAAGTGAAGGCAGTGAACGGAGTAGCCGAATTCTATTATCTCAAGCCGGAGAAGTATTACATGCGTCTGATAGTAGACCGCAACGGCAACGGCAAGTGGGATACAGGCTGCTATGATAAGGATGAACAGGCAGAAGAGGTGTATTACTATCCAGACGTGATAGAATGCAAGGCTAAATGGGATTTAACCGAGAGTTGGAATCCTACGGCCCGTGAACTTTCCCGTCAGAAGCCTGGTGCCATTACCAAGCAGAAGCCTGATAAAGAAAAGAAAGTTAAGAACCAGAATGCGCAACGTGCCAAGAAACTTGGCATCGAGTACATTCCTAAATTATAAAGAGTTATGAAAACGATTAAATCATTCGGGATTGCATTATTGCTACTTCTGGTCAGCACTACGGTGTCTGCCCAGTGTACCTTCCGTAATACAGCCTTCAAGTCGGGTGAGTTCCTTACTTACAATCTGTATTACAATTGGAAGTTTGTTTGGGTTAAAGCTGGTAATGCCAGTATGTCTATCGTCCAAACCACCCGTCATGGTAAGCCTGCTTATCGCGGTTCTCTTGTTACAAGAGGCAATAAGCGTGTAGATGATATCTTTGTGCTTCGCGACACTCTGCTCTGCTACAGCGGCACCGATCTGGCGCCTATGTATTTCCGTAAGGGAGCTCACGAGGGCAAGCGCTATACGGTAGATGAGGTATTCTACAGCTATTCTGGCGGTAGGTGTCATCTCAAACAGCACCGTCAGCAGCATGATGGTAAGCATGTATGGAAGAATGCCACCTACGATGATTGTGTTTTTGACATGATGAACATCTTCCTGCGTGCCCGCAGTTTCAATCCTGCCAACTGGAAGAAGGGTTATACCGTAAAATTCCCTATTGCTGATGGAAAGAACCGCACTCCAGCCCAGATTAAGTTCGATGGTAAGGTTACCATCAAGGCAGATAATGGTGTGAAGTACCGTTGCCTGCGCCTTGCCTATATGGAGTATGAGAATCGCAAGTATAAGAGAATCGTAGATTTCTATGTAACCGATGATGAGAATCATATTCCTATCCGTCTGGATATGTTCCTCAAGTTTGGTGCTGCCAAGGCATTCCTCGTAGGAATGAAGGGTGTGAGAAATCCGGTTTCTTCAATCGTGAAATAAGATAAAACAAAGCTCTCGGTGCATGATGCATCGGGAGCTTTGTTATTAATATGGCTGTGCAAACTGTTTATTTCGGCAGCGATATGGTGAACTCCGACCATTTGCCTTTTTCGCTCTTTACGCTTACTTTGCCGCCATGGGCATTGATTACCTGCAGCACGTAGTTCAGACCGATACCGAAGCCGCCACGGGTCTTCCGGGCGTCTCTTTCGTGCTCAGCAGCACGCTCAAAGCGGTTGAAGATAGTTTTCATCTCACTTTTGGCTATGCCGATACCCTCATCGTATATCTTGATATATACATTTTTGTCATTCTCGGAGGTGGAAATCTGAATGTTGATTTCTTCCTTCGAGTATTTGGTGGCGTTATCTACTATATTGCTGATAGCCTCCTTCAGATATTCCTCATCTGCCAGTGCCGAAGTGGCTCCGAATAGGGTGGTGATATGAATCGGTTTCGCCGATTTCGCCTTGTATTTATCCACCACATCCTCTATCATCGCCTCCAGATCTATTTCAGCCTTCTGGATACTCAGTTTACCATGTTCCAGTTTTGAGATGGTAAGCAGGCGGTTGATGAGAGCAAGCAGATGCTGTGCCTCGTCTTCTACGATACAGAAATATTTCTCCTTCATTTCCGGCTTCTTCTCCAGTACGCCGCTGTGCAGATATTTGGTTCCCATGATGATAGAGGTGAGCGGCGACTTCATGTCGTGAACCATTGCATAGGAGAAATCCTCGCGCAGCAGGCGAACCCTTTCCTGCTCATCGATATAGTTGATTTGGTCGATAAGGCTCAGAATGATGACCACCATGGTGAGTAGGGAAGTGAGCAGGGTGATGCGACTCTGGTAGAGTGCCGAGAAAAAGGCATGCGCCCTCACATCGGCTGCCAGACTCCAGGGATTATCGTAGCCCATCTGGTGAACGCTCATCTGGAATGAGTTGTATATCCAGAAAAGTTGCATGCATAGTACGGCTACCAGCGCCATCGTACCGAGCATTTTGGTTCTGTTTGCCTTCATAATCAGGTGGTTTTAGTATTCTTTTTCTTCCTCATCCTCTTGTATCAGCAATGGTTCTATATTCTTCTTGAGAAGATAGAATCCATAGCCCATCATGCCCAGTCCCAGGATACATACTAGGATGGTAACCCAGTTGCTGCCCAGGTTGAACGGAACCATATTGGATATGAGATAAACCGCGAATATAACGATGGAACTTCGGGTTTTGCAGTAAAGCCAGAAACCATATAAGGTGCATGGGAGGGCTGCCAGGACGTAAAATATCCAGAGTGCCATTCCCTCGCCCGAACCTGCTGTCAGCGTAGTTGGCATAATCATGAGCAAGTATACAAGCAGAACGACCCATTTCTTCTTTCCGCTTTTCAGAAGTTCTTCCAGAATGGCACCATAGAAAACGTAGGCTGAGATAAACGTGCCTACCAGCATCAGTGGGAGCAACTGGAAAAAGCCGAACTGGCTCATTTCTTTAGGCATAAAATGAATGCCTAAGTAGCTCATCAGGGCATAATAGGCGATGATAAAGCCCAGCATCGGCATAGAGCCGTAGAGCATGAGTTGCCATTTGCTCTCTGGCTTTACCTTGCCAAGCGTAAAACTCGAAAACTTGCCTTTATGAAAGGTAAACCAGATGATGAGTGTAGCTATCAGGGCGAAAGCTATGATGAAAGGAAACGTTTCTGTTGTAGTCATATCTCCCTTGCTGTTGCCTGGCATGTGATCACTACCTATATAGGCATAATACAGGCCAAAGCAGAAACCGCTTATCAGGATAGTGATGAAAAATTCAGCTATCAGGAGAAAGAAGTATAGTATCGCTTTTAACATATATGTTTGTCTTTAATAATCTGTTTTCTTTTCTATCATTCCGTATAGAGATGATTCGTTTTACTGATATCCTGAGGCTTGAGATGCGTCTATTCTGCGATGAGTTTGAATCCCACTCCTCTGATGGTTTTCAGTTCTACGCCCGGTTCGTCTTCCAGCGCTGTGCGGATTTTCTTGATGAATACATCTAGACTTCTGGAAGCAAAATAGTCTTTGTCTTCCACTCCCCAGAACCGGCTCAATACGGCTTCGCGGCGCACCACCTCGTTTTTGTTTACTGCCAGCAGTTCCAGAATCTTTGCCTCTCGTGCGGTGAGCATTTTCTGTTTACCATCCTGCGTATCTTTCAGAGTAGCATGGTCGGCATCTAGAATGTATTTACCCAGTTTTATCTGGTTGCTGGCGTTTTCGCTGCGGGCTCCGGCTTTCAGTTGGAGCAGGCTATGTATATGAGCATCAAGCTCTTCCGGAATAAACGGCTTCTTCACATAGTTGTTGGCTCCGGCGGCATAACCTGCCTTCAGGTCTTTCGGCGAGGTGAGTCCGGTGGTAAACAGAATTATGGTTTTTCCGTCAACCTCGCGTATTTTCTTCACCATTTCTATTCCGTCCATGATGGGCATGTCGATATCAGATACGATAACATCGGGCTGAAAGTCTTGCCACACCTTCAGTCCTTCCTTGCCGTTTACGGCGGTTTTCACCTCATATCCTCCGATGATATCTTCGAAGCAACTTTTCTCCATATAGGCGAGGTTTTCATCATCCTCTACCAGGAGCAGTTTAGTATTTGCCATAATCTTTTCAGTTTTGATGATTACAGTTGCAAAGATACATTTTTTTTGTGAAAGAGCCATATAAAGAGGTGGAGATTAACTTAAAGATAACATTCATTCCTGAACTTTTGAAGGCACTATGGATTAGGAACGGGGAGTGATTAGGGGCGGGTATAAATTAGGCACGGATTACGCGGATTACACGGATTTATGGCGCAACTGCTAATAAACCATATCATAATCTCTAATAAAGAGTCGTGTAATCTGTGTAATCCGTGCCTAAATAATTATTGCTTGTCCGAGTCGATGAGGGCGAGTAGATGCTCTACTGCCACCTCCTGCGGAATATTCTTTTCTACGCAAACCTGCTTGCGGTAGAGGCTTACTCGGTTAGGACCGGCACCTACGTAGCCGTAATCGGCATCCGCCATTTCGCCTGGACCATTCACGATACAGCCCATGATACCAATCTTCAGGCCCTTGAGATGCTTGGTTGCCTCCTTGATCTTGGCGATGGTTTCACGAAGGTCGTAGAGGGTTCTGCCGCAACCAGGACAACTGATATACTCGGTTTTGCTGGTGCGCAGACGGGCTGCCTGGAGAATACCGAAAGCGGTTTCATCTATTGTCTGGGCAGGGATGTCTCCATTGTTCATCAGCCAGATACCATCGGTCAGACCATCAATCATCAAGGCTCCCATATCAGCAGCAGCCTCCAGCTGGAAGTCGCTCTTCTCCTCCTTGCTGTGCTGGTACATCTCGGCGAAAACCACAGGGTTCTTCAAGCCGGCATTCATCATCTCGTGAACCAATGCACGCTGGTCGCCCAGACGGTTCTGATGATTGCTTACGCAGATAACCACTACCTCAGGATGAGCCTTCAGACAGGCGATATATTCCTCGGCAGGTGTACCAAACTGCAGGGTGAGGAACTTCACGTCTGCCTTGATGCTGGCGATGAGCGGCATCGCCATGGCAGGGAAGATAGGGTAGAGCTTGGCACCAGTAGTCTCTGGCTTGCTGTTCAGCGTCTCGTAAACGTTGTAATCTACGATGTAGCTCTGGCCAGCCACAAACTGCTTAGGCATCTTGCCGCCGATGTAGATATAGTCTGGAGTAGCATCCTTGTTCTCACAAGCGGTGCTCTCGCCGTTGATTCGGTTGCTGATAACTACAGGAACGTTGCTGCCGCCGATATTGCCTACAGCCACGGTTTCGCGGCGGGTAGGGCGCAGCCAGTCGAATGAAGGACAAGCTGTGGCAGGAATCATCAGATGTCCCTTCTTCTTGCCGATGTAATCTACCAGATGGCGTGCCACAGGAATCTCTGCAGCCGGTTCCTCGCTCAGGCTTACACGAACGGTATCGCCGATGCCATCAGCCAGGAGGGCACCGATACCTACGGCACTCTTGATTCTGCCATCTTCGCCTTCGCCGGCTTCTGTTACGCCGAGGTGGAGTGGGTAGTTCATGCCTTCCTTCTCCATTTCTTCTACCAGGAGGCGCATGGAGCGAACCATCACTACGGTGTTGGATGACTTGATGCTGATAACCACATCGTGGAAATTCTCCTTCTTGCAGATGCGCAGGAACTCGAGACAGCTCTCTACGATGCCCTCTGGCGTATCGCCGTAGCGGTTACGGATGCGGTCGGAGAGTGAACCATGATTCACACCGATGCGGATGGCAGTATGGTTCTCCTTGCAGATGTTGAGGAAAGGTACGAAGCGATCCTCAATCTTCTGAAGTTCGTGGGCATACTCCTCGTCGGTATATTCCTGCTTGATGAACTTGCGGGCAGGATCCACGTAGTTGCCAGGATTTACGCGCACTTTCTCACAATAGAGAGCAGCCACGTCGGCAACGTTAGGATTGAAGTGAACATCGGCTACGAGCGGAGTCTGATAGCCGTCGGCACGGATGCCGGCATTGATGTTTTTCATGTTCTCTGCCTCGCGGGAACCCTGAGTGGTGAAGCGCACCAGCTCGCCACCAGCCTTGATAATCTCCTCAGCCTGTCGCACGCAAGCCTCGGTATCATTGGTGTTGGTGGTGGTCATCGACTGGATGCGGATAGGATTATCGCCACCCAGGTCGATGGCTCCGATATGTGCCACAGAAGAGGCACGGCGGGTATAATTAAATAAATCTACCATAATATATAAGATAAGATATGCCCCAAAAGAATGGGGCATATCACATATTAGATTAATTACACTTGAAGTCGTATTTCACCTCAGCCAGGTCCTTGTTGGCCTTCTCGATCTTGGCACCGAGACCCGCCTTCCAAGCCTCTACCTTCTGAGCCACTTCCTCATCGGCAAGGGCAATCATTTCAGCAGCGAGGATGGCAGCGTTCTGAGCCGCATTCACACCAACAGTAGCTACAGGAATGCCAGGAGGCATCTGGATGATGCTGAGCATGGCATCAAGACCATCGAGCATACCCTTGATAGGTACACCGATTACTGGCAGAGGAGTAGATGCTGCGATAACACCAGGAAGGGCGGCAGCCATACCGGCAGCGGCGATGATAACCTTCACGCCACGCTCCTTGGCTCCCTTGGCGAATGACTCTACTGCATCTGGAGTGCGGTGAGCAGAGAGGGCATTAACCTCGAAAGGAATCTGGTTGTCGTTCAACCACTTACATGCTTTTTCCATAACAGGCAGATCGCTTGTACTGCCCATAATAATGCTTACTAATGGTTTCATTTCTTCTTATATTTTATTATAAACTTTATATTACCAATATAGAACAGGCGGTGCCTATCAGGAATCCTGCAACTACCTGTGACAGCGTATGTTGTCGGAGTATCATGCGGGCACTTCCTACTGCGCCTGCCATCATCAGCACAAGGCAGAGCCACCACAGCGGATTGAAATTGAAGGCTACAGAATAAGACACCAGAGCTCCTGCCACACCTCCGATGGCTGCCGTATGGGTGCTGATCTTCCACCATACATTGATGAAGGCGCAAATCATCTGTATCGCCAGCGCTACCACTACGATGATACTGATGACGCGAGGCGTATTGCGGTATTCCATCCAGAAAAAACAGCCGAAGTAACATACGATAGAGAGGATGTAAGGCACAATACGACGCTCCTTCTTGCCCAGTTCACGCGAGGTCCAGCCTTGAACCATGCGGTAGAGGTGGATGAGTAGCGATGGAGCTACGACGGTCAGGAGGTAGACCATGCCCAGCATCACCAGTTTGTATCCTATCGGTAACAGCGACATATAACTGAAGATGAACAGAGCAATCAGTCCTACCATCGGCAGATAGAAGGGCGTGAAGATCATGCTCATGATGCGTGCTGTCAATATGATATTCTTCTCTTTCATAACACTAATAACGTATATATTCTTTTTATCTCTCAAATATTTTGTGGTGGGCCCCGGTTTCTTCCTGACTCATACCACTATCTTATTTCCTGAGTCGTGCCACCGGTATGCCCAGTTGCTCCCTATATTTTGCCACCGTACGTCGTGCGATAGGGAATCCCTTCTCCTTCAGCAGTTTGGCGAGTGCATCATCGCTGATCGGCTTTTTCTTGTCTTCTTTCTCGATGATGTCGTGCAGGGCAATCTTAATTTTGCGGGTAGACATCTCTTCGCCGTCTTCAGTGGTGTAGCTGTCTGTGAAGAAGAACTTCAGCGGGAAGGTGCCCCATTTAGTCTGGGCATACTTCACGTTGCTCACTCTCGAGATGGTACTGATGTCCAGTCCCGTGCGTTCTGCTACATCCTTCAGGATCATCGGTTTCAGGTCAGCCTCGTCTCCATCCAGGAAGAACTGCCGCTGTATGTCGATAATTGCCTTCATGGTGACGATGAGGGTATGTCTTCTCTGCTTGATGGCTTCGATGAATCCCTGTGCCTTGTCCACCTTTTCCTTGGCGTAGAGCAGGGCTTCCTTGTCGCTCCGGCTCATCTTGTCTTTATGCTTCCTGTAGGTGTCAATCATGTCGGTGAATGATGGCGAAACCGTCAGTTGCGGAATGTTGCCACGGTTCAGCGAGAATGTAATCGTTCCGTCGTCATTGGTGTCGATGATGAAGTCGGGGGTAATCTGCTGCATGTTTCTTCCCTCTGTTTCGCCCATCGATGCGCCCGGTTTCGGGTTCAGCTTTCTGATTTCTGCCTGCAGGGTTTCTACCTGTGTATCGTTCAGTTCCAGTCCTGCCTTGATCTTGTCCCAATGTTTCTTGGTAAACTCGTCAAAATAGTCGGTAAACACCTCTTCCATCGTCTTGCGGAGCACACCTCTCGGCAGTCTCTTAACCTGCAGCAGGAGGCATTCCTGCAGACTTCTTCCTCCTACACCGGCTGGGTCGAAGGTCTGTAGAATGTGGAGCACGTGCTCGATGTCTTTTTCCGTAACATCGATGTTGTGATAGATAGCGAGTTCATCGCAGATGCTGTCCAGGTCCTTGCGGAGCAGTCCGTCGTCATCCAGTGAACCTATGAGATATTCCATTACTTCCTTCTCCTTGTCGCTGAGCGGCTGCATGTCCATCTGTTCCTTCAGCTTATCATAGAAAGAGGTGGTGTCGCCGTAAACCATTTCTTCGTAGTCAGCGCTGTCCTGGTTGTTGTATCTGTCTGTATTGTAGTCAGGCATCTGGTCGTCTTTTCCGATGCTTTCCAGTGCCTGGTCCAGTTCGTCTTTTCTTTCTTCTTTTTCAGATTCAGCCTCGTAGGCATCCTCATCGCTGCTGTTGCCGTACTCATCATCTGCGGGCGAATCATCATTGGCGACATTCTCGTTGAGCATGTCGTCTGGGTTCTCGCTTTCCAGAGCGGGATTATCGTCCAGTTCTGCATTGATACTGTCTTCCAGTTCCGTGAGCGGCATTTCCAACAGTTTCACCTGCAGCATTTGCTGGGCTGAAAGTCTTTGAAGTTGCTGTAACTTCTGTGCCTGTGTCTGTATGAGTTTTTGAGCCATAATTACTTAAAGTATTCTTTTAGTTCGTTGGCAAGCTGGTAAAGCCTGTCTGGATTTCCGTTTCCGTATTGGTGCCAGATGTCGCTGCATGCTTCTAGCAGCGGGTGTATCAGCACATCTTCGCGGTTGAGATAGGGGTCGCAGTACATGAATACACCCATCGCCTCGGCAATGACCTTCGGTGATGTCCTGATGAGTTTTCCCAGGTCGATGATTTCCGGTGTTTCCGGCACCATGGTGATTGGTGTGAGCTGGAAGTAGAGATCGAGGATGATGATGAGTTTCACGGGGGTGAGCGATGGTTCACTTTCCAGTGGTTCCCAGTTTTTCTCGAATGTTTCCTTCACTTCCACTCCCTCGAAGAACTGTATGGCGTTTCCGCAGCCGTTCATCTGCCTGATGCGCTGTATATCGCGCTTCAGTTTCTGTGGCTTATCGGCATACTTCTCCCATAGTCGCTTGATTCTCGGAGTCACCATTCTGAGTTTGAACATCTGTTCGTGCAGAAACTCAGGTGGAATATGCAGTTCCAGGCTCAAGTCGACCATCCCTTTCGAATAGAGAGGTTTCACGCCCATGGGCTTCTTCTGGTACAGCTGCAACAGCAGGAGCCAGTATTCTTCGTTCCAAAGAGGATGTCTTGCCATAATTTCCTATCTTTATATATCTTCTGCAAAATTACGACTTTTCGTTGGTAAAACAAAATAATTTGGCGGTTATTTTCAGAAAAAATAAAGAGCGCAACTTCGAATGATTTCGAAATTGCGCTCTTCTAATACGATATTCCCAAATTTCTCATAACTCAAGGGCTTTTTGTTACCCTTTCCATTACGAAGCCCGAAGCAGCAATTCTGCTCAGGCGTCATCTTTGGTTATCCCATACATTTGATCTTTTTACCTTCAACTCACCTGTTGAATTATCCTGTTGTCCTTGAATAAACAATCTTTAAATTTACCTTTAAAACTAAAACCTTATAAAAAAACAACTAACAATCTTAAACCTAAAAACCTAATAACCTAAACTTTTTGTCGTCCTTGAATAAACAATCTTTTCTTTACCTTAACTAATACCGTTTCACTGAATAAACAATCTTAAATTTACCTTTAAACTAACTAATAACCTAAAACAACTAACAATCTTAACCTAAAAACCTAATAACCTTTTTGTCTTATTGACGATGCAAAGGTACGACGATTTTCCGAACCCACCAAATGTTTTAAGAGAAAATCACATAAAAAAGCCTCTTTTTTGATATAAATCAACTATGTGTGTGCGCACACACGTGCTATTTAACAGCTATTTGATGTATGTCAACCATTTTAACACATTTCTTATGTCTGAAGCCTGTTTGGGAGCTTATACCTTATTATATATGCCTCTTCATTATATATGCCTCTTCGCTCATGAACACGGCGATGGTCTTGAGGCGCAGATAGTCTTCCGATAGGTAGATGAGTCCCTTGTTGCCCCAGTTTGTGCCCCACGAATTGCGGCAGACGTAGAATCTCTGCTTGCCTTTCATGAAGGTACCTATGATTTCCATCACATGATCATCAGTGGTGCGAAGCTGTTCAAACTCCTTCTGTCGCGATGCCTGGGTTACGGGGCGTTCCATCGGCTGTATGTCTACACAGTTCTTCCTTGGTTCCTTGAAGCCAGGTTCGCTGATGTCACCTTCCCAGCATACCGGGTGTCCTTTTTCTACCGCCTTCCTGATGTGGAGCATCAGCTCGTCGAGCGGAAGGTTCAGATAGGCGTCGTGCATCCGGTTATCGGGAATCTCGAGTGCAAAGTATTCTCTGTAAGGATGATGCGAGAAACTGGTGAGCGATACATACTCCTCGGGATAGCATACGCTGTGGGCAAACTCTTGAGGGGTATATTCGGCACCCAGCATGTGTACGGCCTTGGCAGGCATGTAGCCTATTTCTGCGTCAAACAGGTCGTTCAGTTCCTCCTTGAGCTGGCTGATACCCGCTTTCTGCGAGATGGCGCCATCGCACAGTTTCTGCACCTTGCGGCAGAGTACCTTGTAGTTCACGTGCTTCGGATCTTCATAGCTGTCGTAAGGTTGTGCACCATACTTATCTATATAATGTATCAGCATCGGGGCAGTACCGCGCAGGCTGATGTTCTTCTTTCCCTGTGCAAAGTAATATTCCAGTGCCTGTTCTTCCAGCATCATGCGGGCTATGTAGGCGATGGAGAGATTCACGGAATCCCCCTTCATGATGTGCTCGCTTTCGATGGTGGCAAGCATGCCGTATGCCCAGCAGAGTTCGCTGTTGCCCTGGTCCTTGACGGGCGTAGTACTGATCAGGTGGATATGCTCCGGAAGATAATCCTCGCCTCCACCAGTCTCTGAGATACCGGCTCGCTGCTGTCTGTATCCGCAACCGGCGAATACAAGCAGAGCGAGTCCTATGGTTATAATGTTCTTTCTTTCCATGCCGCAAAAATACAAAAAAGATTTTAATCTGTGGCATTAATCTTTCTTAAAACGCCATGGGTTATTAAAATTTCTTGTCATAGCCTGATGCTGGAATCTCCGGCTGGTTTATCGTGAACGACATGTTGTTAGGGTAGGTAAAAATCGGACCGGTATAGGTAGTCTTCTTTCCGATAACCAGGTGTACGTTGTCAAAGCTGACGGTCTTGATAACTTTTTCTTCCTTGTCTTTTGCCGTAGCTGTTATATGAATGTCGGTTACATCTTTGTCGGTCAGAAGGGTGTAGAGTGTATAGTGAAAGCCCGTTTTCTGGTGTTCTTTGGCTTCAAAAGAAAAGTTTCGGGTGATGGTAGCCTTTTCTTTGCAGAATCCGGTAGAAGGATTGAACACCGTGCCGCAGCTTCCGCTTATCGTGATTTCCTGAGTCTTGGTAGTCAGGGGCATGATGTCGGTAGCACGCAGTTCAAAACAGCTGACGGCACGTTTCAGCGAAACACTCTGTGTTACGGCTTTGCTGCCCGATTCCACCTTGATATCCTGCAGGGTATACGCCATATCGCGTACGATGTTGTTGGCAAAGGTCATTTCATATCTTGATTTTACTTCAATTCGTTCTTCCTGCTGCAAATCAGTTTTTGCTGCTACGGCAACGAGTGTGTATTCTCCTGCCGGCACCTGCAGGCTGACGTTTCCGAATTTGTTATCCCAGTTTTCCTGTCTTACGGTATAGCCGGCAGTAGTTTCATCTCCTTTCGGAATGAGACATACTTGCAGATCTGTGTAGAGTTTTGCATCCTTGAGCGATTTCTCGCTCCCGTCGGCTCTCGTTCTGGCAAGATTGCTCTCTTCATCCTGACCGATAGGTACAATGGAGCTTTCGAAGAAGCAGAATCTTACTTCTTGGTTCTTGACTTGTGGTGTTGTTTCAAGCATCACGTTTTCTTGTGTGCAACTAACCGTTGTGGTCATTGCCAGGAACAGAATCATTCCTGAGGTAAAAGCTTTCTTCATACGCTTTCACTTTTTGATTAATAATACCAGCCGTAAGACTGGATAGGATTCATATAAAAAGAAGAATATCCTAGGGATATATTCTTATTTATAGGCAAATATAGACAAATAATCATGATTGATTTGTCAATATAATCGAATTTATGTCATTTTTTCTCCATTTTTCTGTGTTTTGTCTTCATTTTGGTGTAACTTTGTACCCGAAAAAAGATAATTGCATTCATGAATACAAAGATAAACGAATTTGAAGTGATGGCACCAGTGGGCTCACGCGAGTCACTGGCTGCTGCCATACAGGCTGGTGCCGACTCCGTATACTTTGGTATCGGCAAGTTGAACATGCGTTCCCATTCAGCCAACCATTTTACTATCGATGATTTGCGTGAGATTGCTGCTACCTGCAACGAGCATGGTATCAAGACCTATCTCACCGTCAATACTGTCATCTACGATAACGACATCCCAACGATGAAGGAAATCATCGATGCTGCCAAGGAGGCAGGCATCTCTGCTGTCATCGCCAGCGATGTGGCTGTAATGAGCTATTGCAATGAAGTGGGCGAGGAGGTTCACTTATCCACACAGTTAAATATCTCAAACACAGAGGCTTTGAAGTTTTATGCACGCTTTGCTGATGTTTCCGTACTGGCACGTGAATTGAACATGGACCAGGTGAAGCACATCCATGAGCAGATAGAGCAGCAGAACATCTGCGGACCTATGGGCAAGCAGATCCGCATCGAAATGTTCTGTCATGGTGCTCTGTGCATGGCTGTATCGGGCAAGTGCTACATGAGTCTCGCTAATGCCAACCGCTCTGCCAACCGTGGCGAGTGTGTGCAGATCTGCCGCCGCAGCTATACTGTTACAGATAACGAAACTGGCAACCAGCTTGAAATCGACAACAAGTATGTGATGAGTCCGAAGGACCTGAAGACCATCCGCTTCATCGACCGCATGATGGATGCCGGTGTGCGCGTCTTCAAGATTGAAGGCCGTGCCCGTGGTCCTGAATATGTATATACCGTAGTGAAATGTTATAAGGAGGCGATAGCTGCCGTGCTCGACGGAACCTTTACCGAGGAGAAGAAGGATGAGTGGGATGAGAAACTCGCCACCGTCTTCAACCGTGGTTTCTGGGATGGTTATTACCAGGGCCAGACTCTCGGTGAATGGAACAAGCATTACGGTTCCGTAGCTACCGAGAAGAAGGTGCTCGTGGGCAAGGTGATGAAATATTTCTCTAAGTTGGGTGTGGCAGAAGTAGCCGTAGAGGCATCTACCTTCGACAAGGGCGAGAAACTGCTGATTACGGGTAACACCACCGGCGTAATGTATCTCCATGCCGATGAAATCCGCTACGACCTGAAACCGGTAGAAACAGCGCAGCAGGGCTGGAGAGTTTCCATCCCTGTGCCAGATAAGGTACGCCCTAACGACAAGCTCTATAAGTTGATTACAGTAAACGAAATTAAAGAAATAAAATAATGGCAACAATTAATGAATTGCAGGATGAAGTAGTAGAGGAGTTTCAGGATTTCACCGACTGGATGGACAAGTATCAGATGCTCATTGACTTGGGCAACGAGTTGGCTCCTCTCGATGAGAAATTCAAGAACGAGCAGAACCTTATCGACGGCTGTCAGAGCCGCGTATGGTTGCAATGCGATTATGTAGATGGCAAGCTCGTATTCACTGCCGATAGCGATGCGCTCATCGTAAAGGGTATCATTGCCCTCCTCATCCGTGTGTTGAGCGGTCATACCCCAACCGAGATTATGGATGCCGACCTCTATTTCGTAGAGAAAATTGGTCTGAAAGACCATTTGAGTCCAACTCGCAGCAATGGTCTTCTGGCGATGATCAAGCAGATTCGCATGTACGCCCTTGCCTACAAGACCAAGGAGGCAGAGGCTTAACCGTCTCTGATTATATATAATAAGGTATATTATAATGCGCAAATTAAGAACGATAGAGATGAACCGCCTCACCCTGGAGGAATTCAAGGAAGCCGAGAAGCTGCCCCTGATAGTAGTCCTGGATGATGTGCGTTCATTATATAATGTAGGAAGTGTTTTCCGCTCCTGTGATGCCTTCCGTGTAGAGGCGGTGTATCTCTGCGGAATCACCGCCACCCCTCCCAATGTCGAGATTCATAAGACGGCATTGGGTGGCGAAGACAGCGTGGATTGGGAATACTTCAAGACTACCGAAGAGGCGGTAGAGAAGTTGAAGCAGAAAGGCTACTTTGTATATAGCATCGAGCAGGTAGAAGGCTCCACCAAGCTCCAGAACCTGCCTGAGGCTCACCCTTCCCTCTCCAAAGGCTACGCCGTGATTTTCGGTAACGAGGTGAAGGGAGTCAAGCAGAACATCGTGGATATGAGCGATGGCTGTCTGGAGATTCCCCAGTTCGGTACCAAGCATTCCCTGAATGTCAGCGTCACCGCCGGTATTGTAGTCTGGGAGTTTGCCAAACTTCTGAAACTATAAGTTGAGTTCGTGCCAAACTTGCGTTTTTGCCAAGTTTGGCACGAACTCATTTGGTAATACCATGTGTAAAAATCCCCCAATGAGGGATAAAAATGATTAAATTCATCCCTCAATGAGGGAACTTTTCGAAAGAATTCATCCCTCATTGAGGGATTATTTGTATCTTTGCTGCAGTTTTAAACGATATTCATCTAAAAGAGCAAGATATGATAGACAATAAACTTTATGAATACATGGCGGAGTTATTGAAACGTACTCCGCTTGATTTCATCAGATATAAATATGATGAAATCAACTGGAATGGACGATTAGTAGGTATCGTTGGTCCGCGAGGTGTTGGAAAATCCACCATGATACTTCAGCGCATCAAGCTGTCTAAGGAAGGCCATCACCTGTATGTGTCTGCCGACAACATCTATTTTTCAAATCATTCCTTGATTGACTTTGCTGACGAGTTTATCAAGGAGGGTGGTACACATCTTTATATAGATGAAATTCACAAGTATGCCGGCTGGAGCAGAGAACTGAAGCAAATTTACGACATGCACCCATCCCTGAACCTTATCTTCACCGGTTCATCGGTATTGGACATCAAAAAGGGCGAAGCTGATCTGAGTCGTCGGGCGCTGATGTATATGATGCAAGGCTTGTCGTTCAGGGAATACCTGCAACTTTTTGAAGGCATCAAGACCAGAGTTTTCAGTCTCGACGAAATACTCAATCACCAGGTAGAGATTCCGGGGTTGGACCATCCATTGCCTGTTTTCAGAGCGTACCTCGACCATGGCTATTACCCATTTGCCATAGAGGGAGATTTTACGCAAAGAATGCTGCAGGTGATAGACCAGACGGTAGAAGTTGACATTCCGCAATATGCTGATATGAAAGCTTCAACAGCACGCAAGCTGAAGCGTATGCTCGTCATTCTTTCCGGGTTGGCTCCCTATAAGCCAAGCGTAGAGAACCTCGCCACAGAAATCGGGGTAAGCAAGAACAACGTGCCTGATTATCTCGTCTATCTGGAGCGTGCAGGAATGATAGGTCTGCTCAGAGATGATACTTCGGGTATGCGCAATCTGGGGAAGGTGGAAAAAGTTTATGTCGATAACCCAAGTCTGATGTCAGTACTCACCTCTAATCCCAACATAGGAAACATAAGGGAAACTTTCTTCTACAATCAGATGAGAGAAAAGCAAGACGTTACTTCCTCCAGGGTTTCCGACTTTACCATTGGTGATTATACCTTTGAGATTGGCGGAAGGAAGAAAGGTAAAAAGCAGATAGAGGATGTAAAAAACGGACGTATCGTAAAAGACGATATAGAGACGGGGCATGGAATCATCATCCCTCTCTGGTACTTCGGAATGAATTATTAGAGTCGTGAACTTTCGCATGTGGTTTAAGTACGGGCTGAAGGTCCAAAAGTTCCTTTCAGGGCGTGTGGGGACATGATGCTCTTCTGATGCCTGGGGCATGTGGGGATACCATGGTGTTCTGATACCTGGAGCGTGTGGAGCTTACATGCGAAACTTGAGTTTTTTGAATTGCTCAGATTCTTAATGATTTCCAAAGGTAGCTGGGTAGCTTTGGCTACCTGTTCGGCAGAAAGTCCCATCGCCAGCAAACGTTGTGCTGTTTCTGTGTTGGCCTCATGTTTGCCTTCAACTCTGCCTTCTTCCATACTTCCGGGAAAAGTTGCTGAAAAAGTTTTATGGTTGCATGCAAGCACATGAAGAAGAATACTCAAGTGGTTCAGTCAAGCAACTCAAGTGGTTCAATCAAGCAACTCAAGTAGTTCAGTCAAGCAACTCAAGTAGTTCAGTCCGCGAGTTCAGACGTCTCTGTTAGCTGATGCAGACGTCTCGATAAGCTTACGGATACGTCTCCGTTAGCTTACGCAGTCATATCCTTAACCCGATGCAGCCATATTCGTAACCCGATGCAGCCATATTCGTGACCCGATGCAGCCATATTTGTAACCCGATGCAGCCGTATTCGTGAATAAGTTTTATGTAATCATCTATCATCCATCACGATTTGGGGTTATCCCTCACGATATTCTCACTACACATTACCAGTCAGTAGGCGATCCTCCGGATTCCTGTAAGATGCAGACAAAAAGGGTTCGACTGCTTTATCGGTATAGGTAAAGGGAGATAAAGAAAGGTCAAGTAAAGCTTGTTGAAATGCTTTGCTTGACCTCTTTTCGTTTTCGGATATTTGTATATTGTTTTGTTATATTATGAGAGAGAGTTATTTCTCATTCAGCAGCTTCTCTATCATAGCATCCAACTTGGCATCCTCGCCTTCATTGATTTTGCAGACGATATTGCCCTTCTTGTCAATCAAGTACTTGGTAGGCAAGAAATGGATAGCATATTTGTCGGAGATGTCGTTGGCCTTGTCTGCTGTGTATTTCACAGGGTCAATAACCTTATAGCCTCTGAGTACATGATGGAAGCCATCGCCAATGAGCTGGTCTTGCTCTACCGCCTTTCTCCATCTTTCTGGCTTGCTATCATCATCGGATACATAGACCATATCCAATCCTTTTTTGTGATACTTGTTGTAGAGTTCACGCATATGAGGATTGCTCTTGCGGCATGGTACACACCAGCTTGCCCAGAAGTCGATGATGACAACTTTACCCTTCAAAGAAGAGAGGGTGAAAGGCTTGCCATTGATGTCTTTGGCTATGAAATCAGGTGCAGGCTTGCCAGGTCTTACTTTTGTCAGTACTTCCAGTTCTGATTTGATGTCCTGAGCGCAGACTCCATATTTCTGAACATCAGGAGAATAGTTTTCCCATATCGCCTTGACGTCCTCGTATGTCATGTTTCCTTTACTCATGTTTAAAAACTGAGTGGCAAAGTAAGAGTCGGTACGAGTTTTCATAAACTTGTCAGTATAATCCTTATATTGTTTGCGATAAGGCTCCATCAGGGCACTGATGGAATCGCGGCCAGCCTGAGTCTGTTGAGCATAGTACTGTTTGTTAAGTTCGGTCAATGGCTTTTGGAATGGTTCCATTTCTTCCTTCATCTTGTTGAGATCGTCTTGTGCCTTTCCACCTTTTATGCTTACGGCGTCTTGCTTGTTCGCATCACCTGTAATCGTGATGGTAGTTGGTTCCAGGGCAATTTGCCAAGACTTGGCATTGAGATAGTCTTTGGGATTGCCCAAGATAAGATTACCGCACTTGAAAGGAGTATCGAGTTCGCCATTCAGGGTAAATTTACCATTAGCGATGATGGTGCTGTCAATATCCATGTTCCCCATGTCGCCAGAATACAGATATATTTTTTGACCTTCAGCATTCTGAAGATTACCCTTGATGGTATATTTGCCTTGGGCATTTGCGCCCAAGGCTAAAGTTGATAAAAGTATCAATAAAATAGATTTTTTATTCATATTTTCTTATTCTTTGTAGTTCTGTGTGATATTACCATTATTGTTTATCACGCTCTGAGGGAATGGGAATATCCACATTTTACTGTCTGGAGTGATGGTATAAGTCTTTCCTGCAAGTGTGCGGCTATAGTTCTGCTTCCAGCCATCGCACTGGTTCCAGCGCTTCTTGTCTATGAAGATATTGACAGAGTAAATGTCCTCATTCATGGTCACCTGCTTCACGTGCTTGATGGCTTCTTCCTTGGTGCTGACTGTGCCTTTGAGGGGCTGATACTTGGCAGGATCGATGCGGTTTATGCGTACCTTGTCGAGATATTCCACGGCTGTATCGTAGTTGCCTTTGTGGGTCTCGCATTCGGCGATGGTGAGATACATCTGGGTAGAGCGAAGACCACCATCATTCCATAACGAGTTGAGATCAAAAGTTAAATTGAAACCAGTTTCACCCAGCATACTTACTCCGGCATCCATCAGGTAATCATACATCATATTCATATTGCTCATCTTGTCCTTATAGGCATGTCCATCCTCAAAGTTTGCCATGGTAGTAGGGGTGTAAGCATTGAAGCTTTCAGAATTTCCATTTAAGAAATAATCCTCATCGGTTCCTTTCTTGCCACGATTGATAACAGGATAAGTCCCGCCTGTATAACCTTGGGTACTACCAAGATATGAGGTATTATAGTTGTTAATAGTGCCATTGATGGCGATAGCCTGCTTGGCCACTTCTTCTGCCTCGTCATACTTCTGCATGTTGAGCAATGCCAATGCCTTTACGGCATAAGCTGTGGGTTTACTGAAGCGCATTTTGTTAACGGCAGAGTTAGGAAGACCATCTATCTCAATTGCTTCATTGGCGTCCTTGAGTATCTGCTGATAAACTTCCTCTACGGTGCTTTTAGACTGAGCAGTCTGGATATCTTTATCCTCTGTCATCAGGATAATTCCTGGATCTGTAGCAGCTGTAGCTGGATTGTAAGCCTTGGCAAACTTGTTGACCAACATATAGAATGACCAGGCTCTCAATGTCAGGGCTTCGCTTTTCAAAAGTTTCTTGTCTGCTTCTGTACCAGATGCGGCATCAATCTTTGAGAGAATTGGGTTGGCAATCGTGCCGATGTAGCCGTAGAAATTAGTGTAGTCTTGATCACTGGGAGTCAATTCTGCCATCTTGTCCATATTGGCTTCATCGTAAGTCCAGATGATGACGTTGCGGGTCTTAACTGGCTGACTGATGATTGTTGCTACATTGCTGTAGGCATATATCATATCACCAGCCATTTGTCGCATATCAGAGGAACATCCCTCATACTCTTTGTTGAGAAGCATTTCTAATTGGTCGGTTGTGGTAAGCAAGTTCTTGCCCTTTGGCTCCAATTCCGTGAAACTCTCACAAGATGAGAACAGCAATGCTGTGATTGCCAGTAAACTGTATATTGTTTTTTTCATTGTGATCTTACTTTTTATGTTATATGATTCTAGAGATTAGAAACTGATGTTCAGACCAAAGATGTATGAACTTGGATTGCGGAGTCCAAGAGTCTCTGGGTCAACATGCACATCGTTGGCTACCCATAGATACTTAGGATTGTCTATCTGGAAGCGGAGAGAGAGGCGATTGATGCCTGTTCCTCTGAACCACTCCTGTGGGAAGTCATAGCCCAATACGATATTTCTAATCTTCAGGAAGTCTGCATGATGAATAGCATTATTGCTATAGGTTGTTTCAGAGCCAGTCGCTGTAGAGGCGTATCTGCCAATGCCTGGAATATCTGTTGGGTGTTCTGGCGTCCATGCATTCAGGAAATAGCTGGCGATAGCGGTGCTCCAGGTGCTTGAGAATGTTTCATTATGCGCCAAGGCTCTCATCATGTGACCGCCATAGTAAGCCATCAGAATGCTGAAAGAGAATCCGTTCCATCTTACGCTGTTGTCCATACCCATGATAACCTTTGGCTCGCTCTGACCAGAGTATTCCAAGATGCTTATACTTTTGCCTGTTGCACTGTGAGATTTGCCCCCATCCTCAATGTAGAACAGAGATTGACCCTTCTCGCCTTCTTGGTCGCTGATGCCAGCAAAGCGGTATGACCAGAGGGCGCTGGATGGCTTTCCTTTGACGTATGGTCTTTCAATCAACTGGGATGCGCTGTTTGATGGGTTCTCTACATCGGTTACAATATTACTGTTGTGTGACATGGTGAAGTTGGTGGTCCAACTCCAATTCTTACGGCTTGCCCCTCTCAGCCAATCATAAGTAATCTGCAATTCTATACCACGATTGCGCATAGAAGCCATGTTGACGAACATAGAGGTGAAACCCGTTGTTGGGTCGAGGGTGCGATAAGAGAACACATCCTTTGCCACCTTGTTATAATAATCGATGGAACCACGCAAGCGGTTGTCGAGCAATCCGAAGTCGATACCGATATTGGTAGTGCGGCTCTGCTCCCACTTCAAGTTAGGGTTGGCAGGACTTTCGATGGTGCCGTATGGCAAGCTGGTATATTGATTGAGTTTTCCTGATGTAGCTGTCATATAACTGGTTGCACCTTGATAGATGTTACCAGTTACACCATAGCTGGCACGGAGTTTCAGGAAGTTTACCCACTTGATATCCTTCATGAAGTCTTCATTATGAATCAACCATCCTGCACCTACAGACCAGAGTGGCGTGCCGCGGAACTTGGCGTTCAAGCCATATACATCAGCATAGTCCTTACGGAACGAACCGAACACATTGTATTTCTCATCATAAGTATAGGTGAGGTTGAAATAACCAGAAGCATACTTGTGGTGAGTCTCAGGAACAACTCCCATTCCTTCCTTGATATAAGGATCGAATACAAACTGGCTTGCAGGGAAACCACCTGAGGCGCCAAGGAAAAGAGGTGAATAGCTCATGGTACTCAATGTTCCCAAGTCTATCGTGTGGGTAGAGCTTGTCTGCAACTGGTCGTCATAACCTAACATTAAGGCCTTAGAACCTGTCAGTTTGGTTTCACGGAATTCCAAGCCGGCAATCGCCATGATGTCGTGCTTGCCAAAGGTCTTGGCATAATTCAGCTGTCCACGTGCTGTCCAATAACGTCCGTCACTATTTGTAGTACGGAGCAGACCGCCAGTGGTAGGAACGTAGTTCTTGATAGTGCCATCTGCAGATTGATAATAATAAGCATTACGCATGGTACGCATCACATGACTATCTTGTGTTGCATTCCATTCTACGGTGTTATGATTGGTTTCATATACAAACTGGGCATTGGCAGTCAATCCGTCAATAATCTTGAAGAGCAAATCTCCATGATAGCGCATATACTGACGGCGGGTAACCTGGGTGTTATTGTAATACTCATCCACTGGATTGGAACTTAAATCCTCAAAAGGAGAACCGAAGGTCATGTAATCATTGCCATCATACCAATAGTGTTGTCCTTTGACGCTTCCATCAGCATTATAGAATGGCATATAGGCTGGTTGTTTCCAGATATCGCTATAGTAGCTATTGTTGTCGTAACCTACTTCCTTACTCTTGCTATAGATGCCATTGATAGTCATGGAGGCTGTGAGCCACTTGGCTACATTGTATGAACCCTTATACTGGGCATTGAACTGATTGGCGAAATGATTGATCAGTCCGCTGTTGTCATACTTATAGTTGATAGTCAGGTTGTTGGTGAACTTATCGCTGCGGCCACGAAGTGAGAGGTTGTACTGCTGCATCACTCTCTGCTTATATACGGCATCTGCATACTCCTTGGCATAGTTGTTCTTCTTGAAAGAAGCCAACTGGTTCTGCAATTCTTCCTCGGAAATTTCTCCCTTAGCTCGCTGGTAATAGGCATATTTGATAGGAGTTACTGCTTGGGTACCCATAGAGATTGACTGAGCAGTAGTACCGATAGGGTCAGCCACTTCACCATCATTATGGAAGAAATAGTAGTCCCAATACTTGGCCTCGGTATCCACCTGCTGTTCTGGAGTCATATAGAAATTGTCGGCATAATCTACGTTCTTCTTCTCATATACCGTGAGGTTGGCTGCGAAGTCGATGTCAATCTTGCCTGCCTTCTTGGCATTCTTGGTGGTTACAACGATGACACCATTGGATGCACGGGCACCATAGATGGCATTGGCTGCGGCATCCTTCAATATGTTTACGCTCTCGATGTCGTAAGGGTTCAAATCGTCGATGTTTCCCTCTACAGGTACGCCATCCACAACCAGCAATGGGGTGGTCTCGGCATAGAGAGAGGAGGTTCCACGGATAGTCATCTTTCCATTATAAGTGGAAAGACCTGCCACGCGACCTTCGAGGTTGTTCATGATGTTGGTGGTGTAACGCTCGTCCAATTTGGCTGAGGTGATGGTGGTGACAGAACCTGTCATCTTAGGTTTGGAAATCTCCTGATAACCTGTTACCACAACATCAGAAAGCTGATTGTCGGTAACCATCTGTATGTTACGGCTTAAAGGTGCTCTACCGCTTCCCAGACGCAATTCTGCATTGCTCATACCGAGGTAGCTGAACTTTAAGGTGCAAGCATTGGCTGGCACCTTCAAGGTATAGAAACCCTTGCTGTCGGTGATGGTGCAAACCTTGCTGTCGTCGATGCATACGGACACACCAATCAGCGGCTCGCCACTTTCATCGGTGACGACACCGGATACATTACGAACTCTCTCACCTGCCATACGGCGAGTGATAGTCACGATATTACCCTCAATCTCATAACGGCAGTTTACCTTGTTCATCACCTCGTCAAGTACTTGGCGCAACGGGCGGTTGGTGGCATTCACCGTGATGTGTGGCAACTTGGCTGCCAAATCTGTACTGTAGATGAAGTTCAAGCCAGTCTGTTTCTTGACTTCAGCGAAGAACTGTTTCACGCTCATCGACTTTGCATTGATAGTTACCGTCTGGTGCTTTGGCTGCTGAGCCATAGCAGTACTGGTTCCTCCGCATAGGGTTGCTCCTACAAGCAGGGAGGTAGCGAAAAGGATTCGTTTCATTCTTCCAAATTCTTTCATTCTCTCTTGTTATAAAATTAAACCAATATTTTTATAATTCTATCGTGATAGTCTTGCTCTTTGGCATCAGACAAACATGGCTATCGCAAGCCTGATAGTTGACTATAAAGGTAATCTTACCCGATTTGCCTTCTATCTTCTGACGGAAAATCTGCTCACCTTCAAGGATGATAGATTTAGAGCCTGCCATAGGTCTGCCAACAGGTTTCTGAAGTTCGCCTACCAGTTTGACATCGCCTTCTGCCTTGAGGTCATAAGTCGTCTGGATATAAGGGTCCTGATCGCTTACCTTTGCATAGATGTGATAGCCTGGATATATCTTCATGCGGATGATGAGTTCCTTGTCTTTGCCCACAGCGCTGACAGCGGATGATAGGGCAACAGGCTCTTCTTTGGTTGCTTTCTCTTGGATAGGAGCGATGTTGCTTTCATTGAAATCGTAGAATTTGAGAACGCTGTAGTCATTGCCTGGAGTCTTCGGATCGAGATCATTGACCAGCCACAGCCAGCCTCCGCTCTCAGTAAAGAAGAGTTTGCTCTGATATTTATTATACCACTCTCGCCATTGCTTGGCATTGTCGTAACGGAGCAACGTATAGCGATAGAGGATGCGCTTTGCCTTCTCTATGTCTTGGCCTTTTTCCCACATGGAGATAGCTTTGTCAAGGATACGCTTGTCGTTATTGGCGATGCCGATGCTCTTGGCATCTTCATCGAGCTTAATATCATAATCGTTCAGATTGCCATAGAAATATGGGCGATTTTCGGTATAATAGCTTGAATATTTGTCAACATCGGTGCCAAACATTTCATACAGTTCTCCTGCCCTTTCCTTTACATAGTCAATATAGGATGGAATGGGTTGAGGATTTTCTGCCATTTTCATATACATCTTGTCTGTTTCGCTCATCTTGCCGCCAGCAGCAACCACCTTTTGAAGTGAATCCGCCAGATGCTTAATCTGATTGTTAAAACCTTCAATCGAGTTTTTGTAAGCTTCGTAGTTTTCTTTGCTTACGGTATATTTGTGCTCATCAATTGTAGTGCGGGTAGAAATTCCCTCATTGAGTTTGCGGGCAATGATATGATGACCTTTAAACTTGTTGATATAAATAACTGCATTGAGGAAAACCGGCTTAGCTTCTTCTGTCATATCTGCAGGAGACGCAGAGAAACCCCAATGCAAGAAGTTGGCATGGCGACCGATGGCGATGGCTCCATAGCTCTTGGCACTTTCGCCACCCGATATGATTTCTGTATCAGGAGAATCCAGATAGCCCCACTGGCGAGTAACCAAACCTGCCTTATAACCCTTGGTGTTGCTATAGTCTTTATTCTGTACTTTCCACATCGGAATCATATCTGGAAGCTTCTCCTGGCACATTTCTGCATATTCCTTTGCGCCTGCAGGAGTTGGGCGATTTGTGGTGGTTATCTTCACCTTATAAGGACCTTTGAAGATGGCACTCTTGGTATTCATGTTGTAAGCATGACCAAGAAGGCAGAGACAATACCAGTCGTTTTTCACACCGATATAGCGACCTGTTGTCTCGCTTTCGTCTGCGATGGTGATGACAGGACGGTCAAAGTTCTCTGGGAAATACTTGGCTGGTATCAGCTTGCTGAATCTGTCATTTTCAATGATTGTGCGACGTGGCTCAATAGGAGTTGGGTCGCCATCAATGATGGTTACATCATAGTCGTATGACATCCTGTAGTTGTAGTCTTTTCCTTGTACCGTTTTCACTGTAGTGAAATATGTTTCAAGAAAGACTTTCCAGGCGGCAGTTCTTGTCACGATACTCTTGGCATGAGCTTCCTTGTCATAGTCTGCTACTCCTAAAGTCTCTATGTCGGAATGACCTCCTACATAGAGTATTTTCAGATTCGTCTTTTTGGCTGTGGCAGCCATTGTTGCGATGCACGCTAACAAGGCTATTGCCATCATTGATAAAAATCTTTTCATGTTGTATATAATATTAATGTTTATATTCTCTGATGTTGATGATGCCTTCCTTGGCAGTTATCTTCAATCCTGTGATATTCTCTATTGCATTGAGAGTCTGTCCCATCGGTTCGTATTTGTCAATGCTGCCTGTGAATCGCAGTTTTTTCATGTCTTCGGACGAGAACTCCACCTTCATGTTGTACCAATGGGAGATAACTTCCATCAGATCTTGCAGCGTGCAGCCGTCGAACAAGAAGTTGCCCGTGTTCCAAGAGGTGTAAAGATTAACATCCACTTGCTGGATGTCTGGTGTTCTGCCTGCTTTCAGGGTTGCCATATCGCCTGGTTTCAACAGGTATTCTTTACCGTACTTGCTGCTCACACCAACTTTACCTTTCACCAGAACAACGCTGGTTACACCTTTTTCCTTCATCGTGTTGACATTAAACTCGGTACCATAGTCGTGTACATCTCCGTTGGCAGTCTCTACTATGAAAGGTCGTTTCTTCGAGTCGTTGGCCACGATGAAATAGGCTTCTCCCTTGAGCTTTACCTTACGCTCGCTGCCTACGAAGTGATTAGGATAGATGAGGGTGGTATTGTAGTTGAGATGCACGTAGGTTCCGTCGTCCAGTACCATCCAGAATTCCTTGTCTTTCTTTGTTATCAGGGAGCTTTCTGTTATTTCGTCGCTTCCAAAGAAACTGCTTCCATCCTTACTGTCAGCTACTTTTTCTGCTTGTGCCAATGCACTCTGTGCATCTTTCACCTTGATGGTTTTGCCGTTGATGGTAAGTGTAGCTCCATTCATGTCATTCTGCTGAACCCGTTCTATGGCTTGATGCAGTTCTGCGGTGATGACGGCTGGTGGGGTGGAACCTTGATGTCCGAAATACATCCATGTACCCATTAATATGAGGGCGATAGCTGCTGCAGCGGCTATGCGTCGCAACCAGATGATGGTAGCAGCTTTGTCATCATTTCTATCTTCCTGTTCCTCTGCATGTTGGAGAGATGCTTTGAATGTAGCTTTTGCTTTCTCGGCATCAATGCTCTTGTAGAGATGGTAGCGTTGGAGAAAATCATCTTCATTCATGAGATGCTCTATTTTGTCTTTTAGCGACGCATCTTGCTCTACTCTTGATAAGAGCTCCTTGCCTTCTTCCTCTGAGATTTCGCCAGTCAGTAATTTACTGACGAGTGTATTGATATCAATATTCTTATTCATATTTTCTAATACTTTTGTGATAGAATTATTCTCTTATTTACTATTATAACACACTTGGGTGCGTTTGTGGTTACAAAAATCAAGAAAAAAGTGAAAAAAAGTTGCATTTTTTAATTTTACTGCATAAAAATGCGTATCTTTGCACTCATGAGTGAGAAAAGTGATATTGAAATTGCAATAATTTGCCAATGGGATAATCAGGCCATCGAGTTGTTGTACGATAAATATTATCGTGCCTTGGTGAGTTATGGTTGTCAGTTTGTGGAAATGACCATTGCAGAAGATATCGTGCAGGATCTTTTCTCTGTTCTATGGGAACGTCGCCCTTTTTTCAACAGTATTTCCAAGTTTTCCGCCTATTTATATAATACGGTGCATAACTCTGCTCTCAATTACCTGCGTCATCAAGCGGTACACAACAACTATCGGCAGAGTATAGTTGATAATCTGCAGGAGTTTATGCTGGTGGATGATACCTTGGATATTTTTAATAAGGAAGAAATCTATCGTCAACTCTTTGCTGCGATAGATGAGTTGCCTCCTCGCCAAAAGGAAGTCTTTCTTCTTTGCATGGAGGGGAAGAAAAACAGGGAGATTGCAGAGCAACTGGACATCTCCGCTGAGACGGTGAAGGTACAGAAGCGTCGTGCGATAGCTCGATTAAGGGATAATCTTTCTCCTATGTTAATTGAAATTATTCTTGTTCTGATAAGAAAAAGTTTTGATGCCTAATTACTTCTCCGTTCAGCGTCTTTATGCGGAACTTTCTTCTGGGAGTATAGGTTATTCATATAGAATTAAAGTGTTTTCTATATGCTTATAACAAATAATAAGCGGCATTCCTTGGATATGAATGCCGCTTATCATATAATTCGATATTTTTCCGAGTCATCTATGAAAGATTTGTCTTCTCGGTTTTCACAATCTTTCGGCCTTCTCTTATTTCAGATATTCTCCGAAATCAGTCAATCTCATATCGCCCTTCTTCAGGAAGGTATCGTGCATGGCGAGGGCAGCACGCATGCTCTGTGGCTCGTGGCCCTTCTCGGCAAACTTCAGATACTCACGGAGCATTGGACGGTAATCCGGATGGGCACAGTTTTCGATAATCTCTTTGGCACGGCGCAATGGGCCTTTGCCACGGAGATCGGCTACTCCCTGTTCGGTAACAATCACATCCACATCGTGCTCGGTACTGTCCACGTGACTGCACATCGGAACAATGGCTGAGATGCAACCGTTCTTGGTGGTACTCTGCGTGGTGAAGATTGAGATGTAACCATTGCGCTCGTAATCGCAGGAACCGCCGATACCATTCATCAGCTTGCTGCCGCAGATATGGCTGGAGTTCTCATTGCCGTAGATATCGCACTCAATGGCGGTGTTCATGGCGATGACACCCAGTCGGCGGATGACCTCAGGAGAGTTTGAAATCTCGCTCTGGCGGATGGTGAGATGCTTCTTGAAGTAATCAATATCATCATACACCTCTTTCAATGTATCGTTTGTTACGGTGAGCGAAGAGCAGGAAGCATCCTTGATTCTTCCCTCGCGCATGTATTTCACCACGGCATCCTGAACCACCTCGGTATAAACGCTGAATACCGGCACGTTAGGGTTCTGTCCCAATGCCTCAAGAACGGCATTGGAAGTTACGCCCACTCCGCTCTGCAAAGGCAGGAACTGAGGAGGAATATGTCCCTTCTTCAGGTCGCTGACCAGGAAATCAGCCACATTATGTCCCATCTGTTCCGTCACAGGGTCGAGAGGCTTGAAAGCACGTGCCTCCTCCGGGATGTTGCATTCTACCACACCCACAATCTTATGTGCATCAATCTCCACATACTCCTTACCTATTCTATCGCCCACATTCAAGATTGGAATAGGTTTGCGGAACGGGCATTCGGCTATCTCATATACATCGTGAAGATAGCGGGAAGCAGGACTGTGGAAGGTATTCTTCTCGATGAGCACCTTCTTGGCAAGGCGGACGATGGTAGGAACAATGCCGCCGGCAGAGGTAAGGAATGCCTTGCAGGTGGTTTCGCCTTCTTCCAAATCAGAAACTTCGATGATGGCAAGGTCTATTTCGCCATAGAAACCACGGCGCAGACGCTCAGCCATGTGGCCGAGGTGCATATCCTCATAATCAATCTCGCCCAGGTTGGTATGAGTTCTAAAGTCCTTGTTGGTAGAAAATGGCGCACGGAACTTGATGGCATGGGCTGCTGCCATGTCACCTTCGATACTCTGCGAGGTAGAAGCACCCGTGAGGATGCCCACCTGGAAAGGTCTGCCCGCCTCGTGCTCAGCCACGGCTCTCTTGGAGAGTTCGCGGAAGGTTGCCTTAGGCACGCCGTTTGGTGTGAAACCACTCAATCCGATTGTATCTTGATCGTTAATCATCGCTGCCGCTTCGGCAGCACTCAATCTTGTATATGCCATTTTCTTCTAACTTAATACTCATTAGCGGAACTTATAGCCGCCTTCTTGATAATTGATAACTGTTTGCGGCTGCAAAGTTACACATTATTTTCGATATACGCTAATAATTTGATAATTTTATGCAATTAATTGGCAAAAAACTTACAAATAGTGAATAGATATACAGAAACTGCTTACTTTATGCAAAAAGATAGCCGAAAGTTTGGATGACATTGCCCTATAAGCGTGAAACTCTTTACTTTCCCCTTTTGGGGAATTGTATAGCCATTATTAGCTTATATCTGTTTGCGATATAGTCCGTTTGGACTTCAATATTATAGACGAAACAACCGCAACAATTAAAACAAAAACAGCAATTCCGATAAATGATATATGTAAACCATAATGTTTCCCTACGAATCCGATTAGTACTGGACCGAGGAGTATCCCCGAATATCCAAGGGCATTAATGAAACTGATAATGTTGTGTACAGCCATTCCTTTGATATGTGCCGCAAAGGAAACCAATTGAGGAACAACATTGGCGGCACCGCAGCCGACAATCACAAAGCCAGCGACAGCAGCAACGGAACTATCAACTAATACTACAACCATGAAACCGATAGCAATGAGTAATGCTCCTCCGGCCACAACAAACCTTTGTCCCAATCGATTTACGGTTTTGTCTCCACAGAGCCTCATAATGGTCATTGAAACAGCAAATGCTGTATAGAAGAAACCTGCCATGGACATGTCAACGCCACGCTCTTGACTGACAAATATTGCCGACCAGCCCATCACAGCACCCTCCGAGGCATACATGATAAAGCACAACAATCCAACTACGATAACCATAGGAGGAATATACAATTTATTTTTTCTTGGCTTCTCAACAGGTACGTCAGACAACACAAATTCTTCTTTCGGCAACAAATCCCTACATCCGAATACCAGCGCCAGCAATATGAATATTATACAAATAACAACAGCCCATTTAGGCATGAGTCCTAAAGTAAACAGCACGCTCATCGCTCCGGCACCAATCAGTGTACCCAACGAATAGCCACCATGAAAACCAGACATAAAATGCTGTCCCGTCATGCGCTCGACGGTAACACCATTCATGTTTGCCGCAACATCAATGGTGATGGTGCAACCTCCGAAAACCATAAGCATCACGCTTGTCAGCCATATATTTATAAGCAGACTTATGGCTAACAATGCGAAAGCCATCAGCAATCCCGATACATAAACCACCTTCTTTGCGCCAAAATGATTTACAAGAAAGCCGGAAAGCGGAAGTGCACAGATAGAGCCAAAGCCACTGCACAGCATAAGTAACCCAAGAGTACCCTCGTCTATTGCAAACGCTCTCTTGACGTATGGTACAAGCGGTGCCCACGAAGCCTCGAGAACCCCTATTATCATAAAGGCAACACGATTGGCGACAAGCAAATGTTTATGTTGATTATGAAGTATATTCATTTTAATTGATCATTAAGATATATTGCGATGTCATATCAAGCAGGCAATCATTTTTTGCCTGCTTGATATTCCTTGATTCGTAGTTATTTCGGCAATAGCCTGTTTATAATTTAAGTCTTTTTACTCCTGCTACATCCGATTTATTGGTTACTTCAAAGATACTGATGGCATAACCTCCTCCTGAAGCAGCTCTTAATTTTAAAACAGATTTCGAAGTAACTGTTCCTTTATGGATGGTATAAGCCTGTGGATTCGTTTTGTAGTCGGCATCGGGTGCATCGGCATACACGGTGGCTACATAGGTTTTATCAGCATCGAGAAAGTTTAACTTCAATACGGATTGATGCCCTTTTTCTCCACTCGTACATCCAACAAACCAATTGTTTGTGTCCTTAGCTTTACGGGCTACCGTAATGTATTGTCCAGGTTCCGCCTCAAGGTATTTAGAATCATCCCAATCGATTGCCACATCTTTGATGAATTGAAACGCATCCATATAACGCTCATAATGTTCCGGCAAATCTGCCGCCATTTGTAATGGACTGTACATTGTGACATATAAGGCAAGTTGACGTGCCAATGTGGAGTTGACGTGTGAACGATTGGGAGCCCATGTACTGAGGTCCATTACGAAAATACCTGGCGTATAGTCCATCGGGCCTCCCTGAAGACGTGTGAACGGCAAAATGGTTGTATGGAAAGGTTTATTACCTCCAAAGGCTTCATATTCTGTGCCGCGAGCGGATTCATTGCTTATCAAGTTGGGATAAGTGCGACATAATCCGGTCGGACGTACTGCCTCATGCGCATTGACCATGAGATGATGCTTGGCAGCTTGCTTAATGGCATAAAGATAATGGTTTACCATCCATTGGCCATAATGGTATTCGCCAGCAGGTTGTATATATCCAACGTATCCACTCTTCACCGCATTATAACCGTATTTGTTCATAAGACTATACGCCTCTTCCATATGGCGCTCATAGTTGCGCACAGATGAAGATGTTTCGTGATACATCATCAGTTTAACATTCTTATTGTGTGCATACTCATTCAACCCCGGTAGGTCAAAATCCGGATAAGGAGTCATAAAGTCAAAGACATAGTCTTTCATTTTCCCGAACCAATCCTCCCATCCGATGTTCCAGCCTTCTACCAATACTTGATCGAAACCGTGGGTTGCGGCAAAGTCTATATATTTTTTCACATTTTGGGTGTTGGCAGGATGTTGTCCGTTAGGTTTTGCTTTTGAATAGTCCGTCTCACCCAGTTTAACGGAAGGGTAATCCCATGTATAAGCCCAAGGGCGGTTTCCGGCAATCATTTCCCACCATACACCGATATATTTCACTGGTTTGATCCAAGAAGTATCCTCCAATTTGCATGGCTCGTTCAAATTCAGGATAAGCTTTGAAGATAAGATGTCACGAGCATCATCGCTGACCATAATCGTTCGCCAAGGACTATGGCAAGGCGCTTGCAGTCTTCCTTTGTTCCCCTGTGCATCGGGTGTTAACCAGGATTCGAAAACCAAGTTCTTATCATCCAGGTTTAGATGCATGCATGAATAATCGACTAAAGCAGCCTCGTGCAGGTTAATATAAAGCCCATCATCAGTCTTCATTTGTAAAGAGGTCTGTACCCCTGTATCAGAGAATTTTGTTTGTGATAAATTGTCCGTATAGGCCTCTGGCATTAACCTGCGAATTTCTGACAAGCGGCTTTCTGTATAGTCATATTCTTGTGTGTCGTAATCTCCAGGAATCCACCAGGCTGTATGATTACCCGTCATAGCAAATTGGGTATGTTCTTCTTTGACAATGAAATAGATCAATTCCTTTTGGCTTGGGAACTCGTAGCGCAGGCCCAAACCATCGTCGTAAACTCGAAAGCGAATGTTCATATATCGGTCGGTCTTTGGCTGCCGGAGTTCTATCAGCAGTTCGTTGTAGTGATTGCGAATGTTTTTTACTTCTCCCCATACCGGCTGCCATATTTCGTCGAAAGAGGAGGTAGAGGTCTTTACGACCTCAAAACCATCCATAAGATCGGGTTGCCCATTCAGTTCCAATCCTAAACGACTGGGCTTGACAACAGGTTTGTTTTTATAGCCTACATAATAGGTTGGAACACCTCTTTCGGTCAATTCAAAGTTTACGTCTATAATACCTGAAGGAGATAAAATCTTTTGGGCATAAGACGCCGATAACTGTAAAATAATGATGGTAAATAGTATTGCTCTTTTCATAAAAGTAAATAACTGAACTTTCGCATGTGGGGAAGTTAAGTGAAGTTAGGGAAGTTAGAAGGAAGTTAAGGGACAAATGTCCTACATTTTAAGCTAGAAGACTATTGTCTCTTAACTTCCCGAACGACCGTAGGGAGTGATAACTTCTTTAACTTCAATCAATTCCCTCACTTGCGAAACTTGAATAAATAAAATATAGTTCGTTGATTATCATATAGAATTATTTCAGATTCAATGGTGTCATAACGAAAGAACAGTTTCTTGTATGCTGTTCGTATTATTTCGTTGTCTGTTTGAATCCTGTATCTTCCGCTGACCATGATTGCCATTTACACTCGCCGACTTCCATTTCAGAGAACTGTGCGGTGAATGAATGGTCAACCGGGCTTGCCGCATATATTCCGAACGAGATTTCCCCATCACCCTTATCCAAATGGAATGTACGCATCTGGTGGAAAGTGGTACCGTCAGGACTTGTCTCTATATAATAGTCGCTTCCCCGACGGCTAAGGCGATACCACATTTCCTTTATGGAAGATGGAATATCATGCGTAGCCCAGTCGGAATATCCGTTGTTTGTCACCACACTGCCCAATCTCTGGTATTCCTCGTTCTCGTATTCGATTGACGCCTTCATCCAATTGTCACTGTCAAGATAGATTGCGATACCGCACTGGTCGAACAGGGCCGAACTGTTGAACGATGTCTTTACAGTAAAAGAAAAGAACTTGTCGGAGGTTTTCATTTGCAGCACCGGAGCATTGTCGTTGCTGAACCCATAATAGGTGCGCTGCCACAAGTCTGTGTGAGGTTCTGAAACGATTGTAATCAAAGAGTCCGTGATAGTGTATTGTTTGGGCTCACGAATCCAAAACAAGTTTTCAGCCACAAATGGCTTTAAGATTGTATCATTTTTTTCCATATTCGATTTATTTGCTATTGATGATTGTTGTTTTTTCTCATTTTGACATGACAGCAGAGTGCATGCAAGCAGCGACAATGCTATGAAAAATTGATTTCTCTTCATTTGTCGAAATGTTTAATATGTTTGTTAAAATCTGATAATAGTGCTGAGGCATGGTGTTTATTCCCCGTCGAGTTTACCTATGCGAAAATTGGCAACAGCCTCTTGCTTAAGCGACACTTCCGTAAAATAGCAGGTGTGTGCATCGTCTTTAGGACTTTGGGAACTTAGGCCAAGAAGCAGTTTTTTCGGAAAATCATTCTTGTAGAGACGAGCCATGTGCCATATATTCCCATCTTCTGAAAAATAACTGCCAAGAGTAGTGCCATCGGATGATAATCTCATATAAACATACGGACCGATAATCGCCTGATGATTATTGTCATCAGAAGTGCCTATTGTGCGAACTGACACCACGCGGTGAACACCATATTCATCCTGTTCGAAACACAGTTTTTGACAATGAGTGTCATTCTCGTATGCGTATAACACACCTGCCGAATATGTTCCAGTTTTGGTGAAGTTCGGCTGTACTTTAGCCGTAAAAGTGAAAGGCTTAGTGTTGTCAACTTCTGTAAAAATGACTGCAGAGCTATTGACAACGCTTCCATCCGGGGAGCGGAAATAATCAGTTTGGGGACCGGCCACAAACTTGAGAGTGTCGCCAAGAAGTGTGATACCATTCTCTCCGCCGTTTTTAGACTTTGTAAAACGGATTCCTCCTACATTGATATTGCAGGTAGCGAGTTTAACGTTTTCCGTTAAGACTTTCTTGTCAGAACTTCCTTCTTTTTTCTCTGACTCTTTCTGGATGCATCCAGTCATAGCAAGACTTGCTATGATTGCGATAAATACTAATTTTCTCATTGTAACATTGATTTGATGTTTATTATATTGCAACTTTCTTGTGATTTATTTGCGGTTGCAAAATTAGAGAAAATTTACGATATGTGCAATACTGATTTCTAACCAATTTTCGAATCAGGCATGCACATTAAATAAGGTTCATTCTTAATGCAATTTCTACTGCGGCTGCGGTATTGGCCACTTTTAACGATGCTAAAATATCCTGACGATGGCGATTAACCGTATAAATGGATATGTTTAACTTGTCGGCAATTTGTTTGCTTGGTACTCCTTTAGCTATCAATGACAGTATTTCAAGTTGTCGGCGGCTAAGAATTTTACGGTCACTCGCTTCGTATATGTCTCGTCCAACCGTTTCCCCGGTCAATAGATTAACAATTATTCCATCTTGTCGGTTATGGGAAATAGGGTACGGGATGTAAGTGCATAGACCGAGTAAAACACTACCGTTGGCACTACAGCTGAAATATCTCGTTGTATGGAGTATCTTGACTTTTTCATTGTCTCCGGTCCGGTAAAAATTAAGGATACATGAAGCTGAAAAATTTGTCTTTTCTTTTATTGAACGTTCTTTTATAAAGTTGAAGAAACGAAGTTCCAGTACATGACGTTCAATAAGTTCGTCTTCTTTTGCATGACAGAATACGATGTCCTCAAAGGCAGAATTACGATCTACCATATATTCTGGAAGATTCATTATAGTTTGACCGAATCTTCCAGAATAAATATGGCATTCTTTATTTTGAAAATCTGATACAACTGCTATGCCTTCTGTTGCTAATGCATAACCATTTGCACACGCTTTTGCTTGAGCGAGTAATAGTTCCCTGTTATCCGAGGCTTCAAACTCTTGATCTGTCAAAAGCGATTTTAGTTCATTTTCTTGCTTCATTCTGAATTGATATCTATTCGCACCATTACAGAGTAGTGCCATTTAAATTTTGTTGCAAAATTACTAATAATAATTGATTTAGATCACAAGCTTCTCTTAAAATATATTAATTGAACATGAAGTCGAAATAGAGTTGGTTATCATTAAATGTTGCTTAACCCACTTGAACAACTTATGACAAGCTTTATATAAGTTCTTATATAATACCTTTTTGGCTCTAAATATGTTAAAATTACCACTTAGAGCCACTTTCTTGCCAATTCGTTTGGCTTTAAGTGGTATTTTTTGTATATTTGCAGCCAAAACAAGCAGGTTGTTTAACCCATTCACTATATAATATATGACAAAGATAATAGGAAGGAAACGTGAGCTACAACAGCTCGAAGAGGCATACAAAGCAGAGGAATCGCTGTTTGTTGTCGTATATGGTCGCCGTCGCGTAGGCAAGACTTTTCTTGTAAGAGAGGCCTTTGACGACAAGTTGGCATTTTATGCCACAGGTGTCAACCAGGAAAACAAGGATGTACAGCTCATGTATTTCTACCATGCGCTTTGCAAATATTCTGATGCACCCCTTGCTCTGCCAAAGACCTGGCTAGAGGCATTCGATGCGCTCATCAAGATACTGGAAGCATCCAAGGAGCAGAAGAAAGTGGTGTTCCTTGATGAATTATCATGGATGAATGGAGTGGACGGCTCTTTTCTTACCGCCTTGGAATGGTTTTGGAACAGTTGGGCTTCGGCAAGAACGGATATTTTGCTAGTTTGCTGTAGCTCAGCCACTTCGTGGATTATCAACAAGGTTTTCAACAATCATGGTGGATTATATGGTCGAGTGAATCGTCGCATTCATTTGCATCCTTTTACCCTCCGAGAGTGCGAAGAGTTTTATAAGGATAAAAAGATTGCCATGAACCATTACGACCAAGTAATAAGCTACATGGTGTTTGGCGGTGTGCCTTATTATCTCAGCATGCTGGAATCAACCAAGAGCTTGGCGCAGAACATCGATGAGTTATTGTTTCATCCCGATGGTCAACTCCATCGAGAATACGAGAATCTGTATCAAGCCATGTTCCGCAATGCAGACAACCACTTACTGATAGTAAAAGCCATGGCTGCAAAGAGCAAGGGATTGACTCGCAATGAGATACTGGAAGCCACAGGCTTGCCAAATGCGGGGAGTGCGACTAGAGTATTGGATGAACTGGAACAAAGTGACTTCATTCGCCGCTATACCTCGTTCGGACAGAAGAAGCGCGACGAGATGTATCAACTTACTGATGCATACACCTTATTCTATTTTCATTTCCTGCAGGATGGCAAGAACAACGACAAGCAGTTTTGGCAGCATCATCTGGGCACACCAAAGATAAACTCATGGGCAGGTTATGCCTTTGAGCAGGTTTGCCTGGCTCATGTGGAGCAAATCAAGATGGCGATGGGAATCAGTGGCATGGCTGTATCTACTTCGGGATGGTTCAGCAAGGGCAAGGAGCAAAAAGCTCAGATAGACCTGGTGCTGGATAGAGCTGACCATATCGTAAACCTCTGCGAAATCAAGTTCTCTACCCGGCCTTATACAATAGATAAGCAATATGCCGAAACGCTACAAAATCGCCAATGGATCTTTGAACAGGAGACAAAGACTCGCAAGAGTTGCCAGCAGGTTATGCTTACCACTTATGGTTTGGCAAAAAATCAGTATAGCAGCATCATACAGAGAGAATTGACCATGGAAGATCTGTTCCATTGATATTTTCGAGGATTTTAATAACATTTTGCGAATGATTTGTCGGATATATCAGAAAAATGAGTTAACTTTGCACTCAAAATATAAATAATATAAAAGAAAGGTTCATACAAGATGGAACAGAAATTACTGATTTACAACACTCTCACTCGTACGAAAGAGAGATTCACTCCGCTCCACGCTCCTAACGTGGGCATGTATGTTTGTGGCCCTACCGTGTATGGCGATCCGCATCTCGGTCATGCACGACCAGCCATCACATTCGATATACTCTTCCGCTATCTCAAGCACCTGGGCTATAAGGTTCGCTACGTTAGAAACATTACTGACGTGGGCCACCTGGAGCACGATGCAGATGAAGGCGATGACAAGATTGAGAAGAAAGCACGCCTGGAGCAGTTGGAGCCAATGGAGATTGCGCAGTACTACACCAACCGCTACCACGATGCCATGGAGGCGCTGAACGTACTCCCTCCTAGCATTGAGCCTCATGCCACAGGCCATATTATCGAACAGGAGAAACTGGTTCAGGAAATCCTGGACAATGGCTATGCCTACGAGAGCAACGGCTCTATCTACTTCGACATCGAGAAGTATAACAAGGATCATAAGTACGGTATCCTCTCCGGACGTAACCTGGAGAACGTAATCAACGAGAGCCGCGAGCTGGCTGGTATCGGCGAGAAGAAGAATCAGGCTGACTTTGCTCTCTGGAAGAAGGCTTCACCAGAGCACATCATGCGCTGGCCTAGTCCTTGGAGTGATGGTTTCCCTGGCTGGCACTGCGAGTGTACTGCGATGGGACGCAAGTACTTGGGCAGCCACTTCGATATTCACGGTGGCGGCATGGATTTGATTTTCCCTCACCACGAGTGCGAGATTGCACAGGCTGTGGCTTCTCAGGGCGACCAGATGGTTCGTTACTGGATGCACAACAATATGATTACTATCAACGGTCAGAAGATGGGTAAGAGCTTGGGTAACTTCATTACCCTGGAGCAGTTCTTCACTGGCAATCACGACAGTTTGGAGCAGGCTTATTCGCCAATGACCATCCGTTTCTTCATCCTCTCCGCTCACTACCGCAGCACTGTAGATTTCTCTAACGATGCATTGAAGGCTAGCCAGAAGGGATTGGAACGCCTGATGAATGGTTTGAACGACCTGGAGCGTGTGCCTGTGGCTAAGCAGAGCGATGAGCAGGTGAAGAAGTTTGTAAGCGAGTTGCGCCAGCGCTGCTACGATGCGATGAACGATGACTTCCAGACTCAGCTCGTTATCAGCTATCTCTTCGAGGCTTGCCACGTAATCAACACAGCCCTCGACCACAAGGCAAACATCTCTGCTGAAGACCTGAAGGAGCTTTCAGACACCATGCATCTCTTCACCTTCGACCTGCTCGGTCTGAAGAGCGAGAAGGGAGCCAACAATGATGCCCGTGAAGAGGCTTACGGCAAGGTAGTAGATATGGTTCTCAACCTGCGTGCCAAGGCTAAGGCTGATAAGGATTGGGCTACCAGCGACCAGATTCGCGATGCCCTGGCTGAAGCCGGCTTCGAGGTAAAGGACACCAAAGATGGTGTTACCTGGAAATTGAACAAATAATATTTAAAAAGAGGGTGCATCATCAACTTATGACGCACCCTCTCTTTTTATTTTTGTACTGCTGCAGAATCTTTCTTCCTTGCAGCAAGTGAATCTTTCTGTCTGCCAGATATAGAATCCCGCAACATCTTATCTTTCTTACTCTTATACTCCTTATACTCTTTTTCGTAATAATGGGCAAAGTTGGCGAAAGGCTCTGTCGTTACCTCATCGCTCGATGCCGTATAGGTATTTCCGTATGGATCGGATGCCTTGATGATGATTCTGGCATTCGGATTCCTTGGAGTATAATAATATAGGTGGTTCATGATGAGATAACCATTCCCCTTGCTCACGAACCGGTAAGATACACTCTCGCTATACTTATGATGATAGCCTGCGGCAAAGGCATCCTGCCCCTTTCCGCTGAGGCGCCCCATCAGATATTCTTTGCCATCCTCTACGGCTACCACACGCCAATGACTGGTAGCATTGAAGACATTGGCTACCAGGATATTCCTGTTGTTTGCCAACTGCCAATCCCTAGAGTATTTCTCGCCGTTGAAATCGGTCTGCGCACGGAACAAGGTCATCTGCTTGCTCTTATCCCAGAAGGTTCCCTTGTAATAGCAGTTGCTGATGCTGGTACCCACAAAACTGTATACATAATATCCATTTGGAGTTCCGCAGATGTTGATATTCGACTGCCATATATTGCCACAGGCAGCAGCATGACAATGCTCCATCACATCCTCGCCCTGATAATTGATCTCGTGGTTGCAGGCAAAATGAGTATGGCCGCAGAAGAGTTCATATCCTCCCTTGAATGGCTTCAAAAGAGATAACAGCAGCGAGAGACGGGAAGAAGAATAGTGTCCCTCCTCATGGGCATTGGTCAGCGGCTTCGCCTTGCTGAAAGGCGCATTACCAAAGGTAAAAGGAATATGATAACAGAGTACCACCTTCATATCCTTAGGCGTAAGGGCGAGATCCTGCTTCAGCCACTTCACCTGGCGCTCACGTAATTCTCCAGGAGAATAATAAGACATGCCGCGATGGAAGAAGCAGTTGTTGATGCAGACATAATGCACATCGCCACGGTTGAAGGAAAAATCGGTAGGACCGAAATTCTCCTCCCATTTCCTGCGGTAGAGCGCCTTGCCATCCTGGTCGTGATTGCCGATGACGGAGAAGAGACGCATCTCTGAAGAGCCCAATGCCTGGCGTATCTGACGCTCCAGTTTGGCGTTGTAACCGCCATAATACTGTACATCATCGCCCATGCTGAGCCCGTAGACCGGTGTTCCGGCAGGCAGCGAACTGATGGTCTGCCTGATGTCCGCCATCGTCTGGGTGGTGAATCTTTCTACATCGCTCTTCTTGATGGGATTATCATCCGGAGAAGTATAGTAAGGGCTGTAGGCATTGGTAACCTGCGGGTCGCCGATGACAATCATCTTATAGTGAATCTCCTTGCCGCCCGGCAGTCGGGTGAGGGTGAAGTTATAGGTTTTCTTCCCCTTGGAAACCTTCTGGTAGAAGAAAGCCGTGCGATCGGTCTTAGAATGGGTAGGAACCTCGCAATCAGCTGGAACAGAATAGTATATGAATTTTGCCAGGCTGTCTCGCTTCATCTTATATCTGCCCTGTGCATCGGTTTTCACACAGTTGAATCCATCGCTCACGATGACGCCAGCCACTCCCTTTCCTTCCTTATCTCTTAAAGTTCCGGAGATATTGAAATCCATCTTCTTCACAGGTTTCTTCTTCAGCGTATCAGCAGGCTGTGGCTTGAGCCGGAGAACCGGTGGGGTTTTCACCAGGTTCTGTATCTGTTTCTTGGGGTAGAGCAGGTGCAAGGTGATGCCTATTGCTACGAGCGCGCAGCAAGCAACCGACAGAACCCCTATGTATAATTGTTTCTTTTTCATGAGTACAAAAGTACGGCTTTATTATGGTAATGCAGCATATATTCATTTAAAAAAATCTAAATATTACCTTAGGGTAACTTACCTTAGGGTAATATTTCGTAACTTTGTACCAAATTACTAGGAATATGGCAAAATATCTATCACCATTTCAATTTGGTACATTAGCAACCAATGAGAATTTTATCGACAGACAGGAAGACAGGGCTTTGCTGAAGCAATTACTGTCCTCCCATATCAACGTGATGCTGATTTCACCACGCCGATGGGGTAAATCATCACTAGTGAAAAGGGCGATGAACGAATTGGCTGATGAGGATAATAACGTAAGAATCTGTTATATCGATGCCTTCAGCATCGGCTCTGAATCTGAATTTTATCGCACTTTTGCCAGTCAGGTTATAGCTTGTGCTTCCTCTAAAATGGAACGATGGATAGAGGATGCAAAGAAATTCCTGACAGGCGTGATACCGCAGGTTGTAATCAACGATCAGGTGACTGACTTCATGGCTTTTGACCTGAAGTTTGTGCCACAAGAGCGTGATAAGATGGCGATTCTCCAACTGCCTGAGTTGCTGGCAAAGGAAAAGGGCATCAGGATTATCGTCTGCATAGACGAGTTCCAGCAGTTGGCTAATCTTCCTGAGTATAAGGATATGGAGGGAAAGATGCGTTCGGTATGGCAGCAACAGCAGCTTACCTCTTACTGCCTCTACGGCAGCAAGCGAAACATGATGCTCAATATCTTCAACAATTCCAATAGTCCTTTTTATCGCTTCGGACAAGTGATTTTCATGCAGAAGATAGCTAAGGAGCATTGGATTCCATTCATTCTGTCATCTTTCGAGAAGACAGGAAAGTCAATCTCTGCAGAGATGGCAGAGCGGATTTGTGATGCCGTGGCGTGCCATTCCTGGTATCTCCAGCAGTTGTGCTATTTTATCTGGAGTTTCACGGTTTCGGAAGTGACGGAAGATATATATCATCTGGGATTGAAACAGGTACTCAACATCAATACCCCGATGTTTCAGAATGATACGGAGAATCTCAGTTCCACCCAGATAGAGATGCTTAAGGCTATAGCCAATGGCGAACAGCATTTCTCTTCGCAAGCCGTGAAACAAATCTATAATCTTGGTAATCCGAATACGATTGTCAAGAACAGGAAAACGCTCCAGAACAAAGATATTATCGAAAAGCAAAACGATGCTTTTGTCTTTGTTGACCCGATATACCGGCTGTGGTTTAAGGAGGAGTATTGTAGATAGAAACTATGTAAATTTAAAGAAATAATATAAGGAGAAGAAAGATAATGGCAAATGATAATAAAGGTCTTACACCGATGATGAGACAGTTTTTCGAGATGAAATCGAAACATCCCGAAGCGCTGCTGCTCTTCCGTTGCGGTGACTTCTACGAAACTTACTGCGAAGATGCGGTGGAGGCATCCCGTATACTCGGAATTACGCTGACACGACGCAACAATGGCGGTTCTACGGGTACGACCGAGATGGCAGGATTCCCTCATCATGCTCTGGATACCTATCTGCCTAAACTCATCAGGGCGGGTAAGCGCGTAGCGGTATGCGACCAGCTGGAAGACCCGAAGAAGAAACGACTCGAAATAAAAGGTAAGAAGGGACTGAGCCAGATGGACAAGATGGTGAAGCGAGGTATTACTGAACTCGTTACACCGGGTGTGGCGATGGGAGATAATGTACTGAACTACAAGGAGAACAACTTCCTGGCAGCCGTACACTTCGGCAAGACCGCCTGCGGTGTGAGCTTTCTGGATATCTCGACCGGAGAGTTTCTTACCGGCGAGGGAACCTACGACTATGTAGAAAAACTGATGGGCAACTTCATGCCGAAAGAGGTACTCTACGACCGTGCCCGAAAGAATGACTTCGAGAAATATTTCGGCAGCAAATACTGTACCTTCGAACTGGATGACTGGGTTTTCACCGAACAGACAGCCCTGCAGAAACTCTTGGGACATTTCAAGACAAAATCTCTGAAAGGTTTCGGCGTAGAGCATCTCAAGAACGGCGTGATAGCCAGTGGTGCCATCATGCAGTATCTCGAGATTACCCAGCATACACAGATTAATCATATCACCGCCCTTTCACGTATCGAAGAAGATAAGTTCGTGCGTATGGATAGGTTTACCATCCGCAGTCTGGAGCTGGTTGCCCCTATGCAGGAAGACGGTTCTTCTCTTCTGAATGTCATCGACCGTACGGTAACGGCGATGGGTGGACGTATGCTCAGACGCTGGCTGGTCTTCCCATTGAAAGATGTGAAACCTATCAACGAGCGCCTCGACATCGTGGAATATTTCTTCAAGGAACCGGAATTCCGTCAGCTTCTCGATGACCAGCTGCATCGCATCAGCGACCTGGAACGTATCATCTCCAAAGTAGCCGTGGGTAGAGTTTCGCCTCGCGAAGTGGTTCAGCTGAAGAATGCACTCGAAGCCATCAAGCCTATCAAGGTGGCATGTCAGCATGCTACGAACGAGGCTCTGAAGCGGGTAGGCGAGCAGCTGAACGTATGCGAGACCCTGAAAGACCGCATCGCCAGGGAAATACAGCCCGATCCGCCACAGCTGGTCAATAAGGGTGACGTGATAGCCGACGGATTCAATGCCGAACTTGACGACCTTCGTGCCATCAGCCGCCACGGCAAGGATTATCTGCTCAAGATACAGGAAAGGGAGATAGAAAAGACAGGAATTTCGAGTCTGAAGGTAGGTTACAATAATGTTTTCGGATACTATCTGGAGGTGAGAAATACCTTTAAGGATAAGGTGCCTGAGGAGTGGATACGCAAGCAGACGCTGGCTCAGGCAGAGCGTTATATCACCCAGGAACTGAAGGAATATGAGGAAAAGATTCTCGGTGCTGATGAGAAGATTCTGGTATTGGAAGCACAGCTCTTCAACGAACTGATAGCTGCCATGCAGGAGTATATTCCGCAGATACAGATCAATGCCAACCTCATCGCCCGTATGGACTGTCTTTTGTCATTTGCAAAGACATCTGACGAGAACCGCTACGTGCGCCCTATCATCGATGATTCAGAGGTGCTCGACATCAAGCAGGGCAGGCATCCGGTGATTGAAACCCAACTGCCGCTGGGCGAACGCTATGTACCTAACGATGTGCTGCTCGATACCGAGAAACAGCAGATCATGATGATTACCGGTCCTAACATGGCTGGTAAATCGGCTCTGCTGCGCCAGACCGCCCTTATCGTGCTGCTGGCACAGGTAGGATGCTTTGTTCCGGCAGAAAGTGCGAGGGTAGGACTGGTTGACAAGATATTTACGAGAGTAGGAGCCAGCGACAATATCTCTCTGGGTGAATCAACCTTTATGGTAGAGATGACCGAGGCAGCTAATATATTAAATAATGTATCGCCACGTTCATTGGTTCTCTTTGATGAGTTGGGAAGAGGAACTTCCACCTATGACGGTATTTCCATTGCCTGGGCTATCGTGGAATATCTGCACGAACATAAGAAGGCACAGGCACGTACGCTCTTTGCTACCCACTATCATGAGCTCAACGAGATGGAGAAGAACTTCCCTCGCATCAAGAACTTCAATGTGAGTGTGAGAGAGGTGGACGGAAAGGTAATCTTCCTGCGCAAACTGGAACCGGGAGGCAGTGAGCACTCTTTCGGTATCCATGTGGCAGAGATTGCCGGTATGCCTCGCAGCATCGTGAACCGTGCCAATGTGATTCTCAAACAGTTGGAGGATGACAATGCCGGGGTTGGCGGTGCCGGTAAACCGAACGTACAGCATATCGATGAACCTAAGGATGGTGTGCAGCTCAGTTTCTTCCAGCTCGATGATCCTGTACTGACGCAGATACGTGATGAAATACTCGGGCTGGATGTGAACAATCTCACTCCGGTAGAGGCATTGAACAAGCTCAATGACATCAAGAAGATTCTGCTGGGAAGATAAAAATATAAATCCCTCCCCGTGGCAGCAGATGCTGTTGCACGAGGAGGGATTTTTATAATCTGAAAATAAGTCGTCTAATATTATTTTGCCTCTACATTCTTTTCTTTCGCTCTCTTTGTGCTGGAAACGATGCTCCATACACCGGCGATGATGAGCGGAATGCTCAATATCTGTCCCATATCCATAGGCAGACCTGCCTCGAATGCTACCTGAATCTCCTTGGTATATTCGATGAAGAAACGGAAGGTGAAGATGAGAGTAAGGCAAAGACCGAAATAGAAACCGGTGCCTACGCTCTTAGGTCCTCTCTTCTTGTAGATGAAGAGGATGAGGAGGAAAAAGCAGAAGTATGCCAATGCCTCGTAGAGTTGACCCGGATGGCGTGGATACTGGTCTTCGCGAACGAAGATAAATGCCCAAGGCACATCGGTTACCTTGCCGATAATCTCTGAATTCATCAGATTGCCCAAACGGATAAAGGTGGCTGTAATGCCTGAGCAGATACCCATATTATCGAGCACTACCCAGCCGCTCACCTTCATGTTGCGGCAATAGAGCCAGATGCCGACGAACATGCCGAATACGCCTCCGTGGCTCGCCAGTCCCTCATAACCCGTAAACTTCCAACTGCCGTCTGGCATGTGGTGAACTGGTATCAGCATCTCGATGAAGTGATCCCACTGGGTGAGGAAATATTCCGGCTGATAGAAGATGCAATGTCCCAAACGGCCACCTATCAGTACACCGAAGAAGATGTAGAGAAACAGTGGAGAGAACTTCTCATCTGAGAGCCCCTGCTGCTTGTAAAGCTTGCTCATGAGCAGATAGCCCAGCAGCAGACCAATCATCCAGCAGGTGGAGTAGTAGCGGATGGTCATAGGACCCAGATGAGCCAGGATTGGGTCTGGGTCCCATACGATATAATTAAGCAGATTTGCTATCATAACCGTAGAAGAATAGGATTATACATTGAAGCGGAAGTGCATGATGTCACCATCCTGTACGACGTACTCCTTGCCCTCGATGCCGAGCTTGCCAGCCTCGCGTACAGCAGCCTCAGAGCCATACTTGATATAGTCATCATACTTAATTACCTCTGCACGGATGAATCCCTTCTCGAAGTCGGTATGGATGACGCCGGCACACTGAGGAGCCTTCCAGCCCTTGTGATAGGTCCATGCCTTGACCTCCATCTCACCAGCGGTGATGAATGTTTCGAGGTTCAGCAGGGCGTATGCCTTCTTGATGAGTCGGTTTACGCCGCTCTCTTCCAGTCCGAGTTCTTCGAGGAACATCAGTTTGTCCTCGTAGGTTTCGAGCGATGCGATGTCTTCCTCTGTCTTGGCAGCGATGACCATGCACTCAGCACCTTCTTCCTTGGCGATTTCCTCTACCTTCTTGCTGTACTCGTTGCCGGTCTTGGCAGAAGCCTCGTCAACATTGGCTACGTAGAGCACAGGCTTGGTAGTGAGGAGGAAGAGGTCGTGAGCCACCTTCTGCTCTTCCTTGGTTTCGAAAGTAACGCCACGAGCATTCTTTCCCTGCTCCAGAACAGCCTTGTAAGCCTCCAGAACGGTAACCATCGTCTTAGCATCCTTGTTGCCTGCTGCAGCAGTCTTCTTCTGCTTGGTGAGCTGAGATTCGATAGTTTCCAGGTCCTTGAGCTGCAACTCTGTATCGATGACGCTCTTATCCTCCAAAGGATCAACCTTAGCGCCACCCTCGCGAACGATATTGTCATCGTCGAAACAGCGGATTACGTGGATGATAGCATCGCACTCACGGATATTTCCCAAGAATTTATTACCAAGACCTTCGCCCTTGCTGGCACCCTTTACGAGACCTGCGATATCTACGATTTCGCAAGTAGCTGGGACGATGCGTCCTGGGTGAACAATCTCTGCCAACTTGTTGAGTCGCTCATCTGGTACGGTGATGACGCCCAAGTTTGGTTCGATAGTACAGAAAGGGAAGTTAGCTGCCTGTGCCTTTGCACTAGACAGACAGTTGAACAGTGTAGACTTACCCACGTTTGGGAGGCCTACAATACCACATTTTAATGCCATTTTATCTTTAAACGTTTAAATTTTCGGTGCAAAGTTACACATTATAAATGAAAGATACAAAGAAATAGTGGAAAATTATCTAAAAATCATAGATGGCGAGTGAAATCCTTACATCTTTTCTAGTTATAGAATTGTGATGGATATTATTTCTTTTTGCTATTCTTTTTGGTCAATGTCTTTTCGTCAGATTTTAATCTGCGTTCTACTTTCTTGACGTCTTCATCTGCAGGAAGATTTTCTGGCACAATGCCACGTTGGAGCATCATATTACGAACAGCCTTATTATTATCGACATGTTCTTGACAGATAGTTTGCTGACCATGTAAATCCTTTTGCTGAACGTTGACAGAAGTCATTTCTGCAGCAAAATCTTTAGCTTTAATATTTAGTGTTGGAAGGAAATCGGCGAGAGGTCGGCTGTTAGGAGCACCCAATTTACGTTTGAGAAGAGCCGTGTCGAGATTAAACAACGCCTTGTCGCCCAAGGAGCGAATGATGGCAAAGCCTTTGCTGTCCACACCTCTTTCATATAATACAGCAGAGAGACGCTTTTCTGTTTCTGCAAGTTTTGCACGTGCTTGTACACGTTCGTATTCCAGCAAACGCTTTTGCACCAATTCTGCTCGGCGAGTTTGTACGGCAAAGTAGTTTTGGGCAAAAGAGATTTGTGGCTTGCGTGGGTCACCATTTTGTGCAATAAGGTAGCAAGCATAACGAGTCAGCATGTAGTCTTTGACTTCACGCTGAGCACCTTTAGCAAGAGGTATCATTTTCCCAACGCCGGGAAAATGATATTCTACCATTTCGCCAGCGTTGATACAAGCGTCTTTAGCTCGCTCGATGACTCCTTCAAATCTTTCCCATTTGGAATAACCCAACACTTGTGCAAGTTCTCTTGCACTCCAACACTCTACGCCTTCGTATTCGTTGGCGATAGCTTCGAATTGCTCGAACAATTCTTTGATATCTTCTTCCTTCATAATTGCTTATTTTTATGATATTTCGGCAAAGTTACGCTTTTTATTTGGTTGTAGCAAGGAAAAGGTTATTTATTTCCTTCTTTGCTCATCAATAAATACTTGTATCTCTCCTAAATCTCCAATTTCTTTTGGTAGAACAAACATATTGTATGGGTTCGCATATTTACGGAAATGCTCTTCTATAGAATGTATATCTATTTCATTTATGCTTTTTGAACTGTTAAAACCGATAGGTTCAATGTGACATAGCTTCCATCCTTGTAAAGCATCTGTTCCTAAAGGCTTGGAATACTTTGCTTTTTGTTTGCCATCTTTAGTTTGCATAAACTGCATAGGAATCATATTGTTTTGAAGCATTTCTTTAATTTCTTTCAATGTTGGGGTATGTTGTTTCATAACTTGACCATATACCCAGATTGCAAATGTATTGTCAGAAACTATAATTTCTCTTCCTGTAGGATGTATGAAAGATTGACCTCGGAATTTAATGTCTTTTCGAACAATTAATGGCATGTCTTTGGCATCCACCCAGTCATTAATGATTTTGTTCCAATAATCTAATGTTTCTTTTGATATTTTAGGGTTGAATTCTGAAGAACGCCATAGTTGACCAATTTCCTTGATTTTTCTTCGTATATTATCACCGACCAAATCTGGAGTTGTTTGTTTTGATTTTAAACCAATGTTTTTCGTCTCATTTTGTTCAAACAAGTATTTATTGGCTTTTTGGGGAGTCTTCGTGTAACTATACACTCCTTGTTCTCTGTAACTTTTTGTTTGGATAACATTTGGAAAAGATTTGTAAAAATCTCCTTTCGTCATTTGAAAACTCCCAACAGGTGTCTTTATACAGAAAACGTCGTTTTCTTTTAAGGATTCTATTATGCAAGCTTTAAAAGTTAGTCTGCTACAAGAATATTCTGTGTAACTCATATCGTTTAATTTTGAAAAGACTTCTTGGCTTCTTTCAAACTGTTATATAGCTCATCGTCAAACTCTCGGATGTCTTCGTCAGTCAATACTCCGTCATAGTATAGGTAACATACGGTGATGTAATATCTACCTCCTGACATCCCATCGTATCGGCGAGCGATATGCTTGTCGAATTGGTATACCTTATCATATAGTTTGAGGTATGCATCGTGTGCATCCTCTGCTGATGCGTTCTTGTTCATGAAATCTTTGGTAGATTGCATGAACTTGGCGCACTCTCGCTGCAAGCCCAAATTAATGAGCTTGCGAGCTGTTTTCTTCTGAGACTTCGTTAATTCTATCATGTTCTAAACGTTTCTTTTCTTTTTTAGCCTTATTTCTTATTGATATACATTTCTTGCAGATGTGCAGTCTGTGTCCTTTACCACTGAACGACTCGTTGGATTTATACTCTCCACACATCTTGCAATAATGTCCTTGATGCTTATGTTTCTTTTTACCCATGACTTATTTTGCAAACAACTTGCCGATGAGATTCAAGAGATTAGAGACAGTCTCTTTGCTCTCTATAGGAATCTTGATGGAGGTTTCGCCTGTCTGCTCGTCTTTCTCAACGATGGAATCAACCAGTTGGGCAGTGGCTTCTGGCGACTTCAAGGTCTCTGCTAAGCCTGAGAGGAAAGATATTCCTTGGGCTACCAAATCCTTTGGCTGATTTGAGCGATTAGTGACGGATTCTCTGTTCGAAGATGAATTCGTTTGCTGCTGGATGGAAATCTCTTCTTTTTTTTCCTGGTGGTCTTCTTGGCGCTGTTGCCGTTTTGACCAACTGTCTGCTTATTGTTCTTTGCCATTGTTATGTTGCTTTATTTAAAACGTTTAAATATATTTGATGCAAAGTTACACATTATAAATGAAAGATACGAAGAAATCGTGGGAAATTAACTAAAAATCATAGATGAGGGAAGAATCAACGATGGTAAACCGACAGAAACGCTTGAGGAAGTGCAACGATATAGGTGAAGACGCTGGAATATACGGGAGAGGTGTTTGGAAAATATTACATAAGTCTTTGGGATATATAGGATAAGTTGCTGGAAGAGATAGGATAAGTTGCTGGAAAAGATACCTTCTGCAACCGCACAATAGCTGTTGTGCGGTTGCACATCACCTGTTGTGCGCATGCATAACAGCTGATGTGCGGGCGTAGTTCAGTTGTTGTGCGATGAATTTCTTAGAATTATGGTGATCATTTTGCTCAGCACCCCTATGGGCATGAGTAGTTACTGTGGTAGAAACGAGATGTAAATAAAGTTAAAAAGGTCTCATGTCATATTCCCTACATTGGGAAGACAACATGAGACCTTTTGTTAGTATGATGGTTTTTATCCTTCAATTACCCCCTTCCACAATCCGTGGAGATTGCAGTATTCGCGAGCCGTAACATCCTTGGCTTCTGCGTTGGTCAGGAAGATAGCTTCAGGCTTTTCGCCTGGCTTCAACTCATGACGAAGCACATCGGTAGGGGTGAGCAACTCTATCCATTGGATGTAATGCTCTGGAAGCATCGGATGCTCCACACTTCCTACTGTTACGCGATAGCCGCCCTCAATAGGTTCTATCACAGGCACGTGCTTCTCTTTGGCGCCATCACTGGTGTTTTCCTTCATCAGCTTCATCGGCTCGCCACAGCAACTGAGCACGGCTCCTGGGTTTACAACTTCTACTACATTGCCACAAATCTGGCAGCGGTAGATTTCTCTAACTTTTGTCATAATGGTTCCTCCTATTATTTTATGAATGTGTTGCCTGAATATCAGGCATTTCATTCAGATGATTCCTTTGTGAGGATTTCCTTCGGGTGATTCCTCCAAAAGAGCCTTATTCCTCTACAGGGCTGAAATCTTCCTTGCCTACTCCGCAAAGAGGGCAAACCCAATCATCTGGGATGTCTTCGAATGCTGTACCTGGAGCGATGCCGCCCTCTGGATCACCTACTTCTGGATCATAAATCCAACCACACACGTCGCAAACATATTTCTTCATAATGTTCCTTTCTTTCTTAATTTGATTGATTAGTGTTATCTATTCACTTTTAATCAGACAGGTGCGTTTGCATATCTTTCTGATTTACAATGCAAATATACACTTTATTTCTGTAAGAACCAAATAAATTTGAAAATATTATAATTTTATTATCCTTTTTAATCTAAATAAACAAAGATTTCTAGATGTACTTGTGAATAAAGGAGTTATTTGTCTTTTTAGTAGTGTTTTGATAGAAGATTTGATTGTTTCATGTGAAACATCTCGAAAAAGAAAAGCTCGCAAGATGATTGTTTGGTATCTTGCGAGCTTCTTTGTATTTAAGTTGCCTTGCGGTTTCTGCGACCGCCTTCTGTTTTTTTTCTAATGTGCTTCTAGCCAGTTGTTTCCCCATCCGGCATCAGCAACCAGTGGCACACTGAGCTGGTAGGCGTTCTGCATCTCTTCTACCACAATCTTCTCTACTTTTTCCTTCTCTTCCGGATATACGGAGAAGTTGAGTTCGTCATGCACCTGGATAATCATCTTGCTCCTGATGCCTTCTGCTCTGAATCGGTTGAAGATGCGGATCATAGCCACTTTGATGATGTCTGCCTCAGAGCCCTGGATAGGGGCATTGATGGCATTGCGCTCGGCAAATCCTCTTACAGTACCATTCTTGCTGTTGATGTCTGGCAGGTAGCGACGGCGGTGGAAGAGGGTTTCGGCATAGCCTTTCTCTCTTGCCATTTCCTTTGCCTTCTCCATGTAAGCCTGAACACCAGGGAAGGTGCGGAAGTAGTCTTCTATGATCTGCTTTGCCTCTCGGTTTTCGATGTTCATGCGTTGGGCAAGACCGAAGGTCGTGATGCCGTAGATGATGCCGAAGTTGGCAGTTTTTGCCTTCTTGCGCTGTGCATCTGTTACTTCTTTGATGTCTTCGTGCCAAATCTTGGCAGCTGTAGCAGCATGAATATCAGAGCCTTCACGGAATGCTTCTACCATGTTTGGATCCTGGCTCAGGTGTGCCATGATGCGAAGTTCTATCTGTGAATAGTCGGCAGAGAAGAACAGGCAGCCTGGTTCTGGGATGAAGCATCTGCGTATCTCCTTGCCATCGTCATCGCGTACAGGAATATTCTGCAGGTTTGGATCACTTGAAGAAAGACGTCCTGTGGCTGTGATGGCTTGGTTGAAAGAGGCATGAATGTGCCCGGTGCGAGAGTTGATAAGCTTTGGAAGGGCATCTATATAGGTTCCCAAAAGTTTCTTTAAACCTCTGTAGTTCAGTATCTCATCGATGATTGGACTCTTGCTGCGCAGCTGCTGAAGAACTTCTTCGCTTGTTACGTACTGGCCCGTCTTCGTCTTCTTAGGCTTCTCCACAATCTTCATCTTTCCGAAGAGTATTTCTCCAACCTGGCGTGGGGAAGCGATATTGAACGATTCGCCTGCCAACTCATAGATATGATGTTCTATCTCATTGAGGCGGTTGGTGAGTTTCTCGGATGTTTCCTTCAGGGTATCGGTGTCGATGCATACTCCCGTCATCTCCATGTGGGCTAAAACAGGTACAAGCGGCATTTCTACATTCCAGAACAGATCTTCACAATCTATCTCTTTGAGTTTTGGTTCGAGCACATTTTTCAATCTCAAGGTGATGTCGGCATCTTCGGCAGCATATTCGTAAATGTCTGATGGTGCGAGATCGCGCATCGACTTCTGGTTCTTTCCCTTCGGACCAATCAGTTCTTCGATGTGGATGGTCTGATAGTTGAGGAATACTTCTGCCAAGTAATCCATGTTGTGGTAAAGTTCTGGCTGGATGAGATAGTGGGCGAGCATCGTATCGAACATCTTGCCCTGAATTTCTATGCCGTAGTTCATCAACACCTCGTAATCGTATTTGATGTTCTGTCCCACTTTCAAGATTTCCGGGTTCTCGTAGAGAGGTTTGAAGATGTTTACGATTTTTAAGGCTTCTTCACGATTTGCCGGAATTGCTACGTAGAAAGCCTCTTTTTCCTTCACGGCAAAGCTCAAACCCACCAATTCTGCATCAATAGCAGCGGTAGATGTGGTCTCTGTGTCTAGACTGAGAATATTGAATGTCAATAAATAGTCACAAAGTTTCCTTGCATCTGCTTCTGTATCAGTGAGTTTGTATGAGTGAGAGACCGTTTTAAGGGTCTCAAAACTCGCGTTTTTTGACTCTTCCTGCCCGTCGGCTTGCTGTGCGCCAAATAAATCGAGCTCTCCAGTAGGCTTTGTTTGCACCTTTTTAGGTTTGTTAAGAACTCGGTTGGCAAACGACTTAAATTCTAACTCGGTGAAGATTTCATCCAATTTTGTATTGTCTGGCTCTACCCGTTTCAAATCTTCCATCTTGATCTCTACCGGAACATCGGTTCGTATGGTTGCCAGGAACTTTGACATCCTGATATCTTCTACTGCACCCTCCACTTTTTCGCGGAGCTTGCCTTTCACTTGAGAAGAGTTCTCGATAAGACCTTCTACACTACCGAACTCGTTGATAAGTTTGATGGCTGTCTTTTCTCCCACGCCCGGACAGCCTGGGAAGTTATCAGCTGAGTCGCCCATCAGAGCAAGGAGGTCGATAACCTGGAGTGGGGAAGTAATGCTGTATTTCTCTTCAATTTCCTGTACGCCCAACTTTTCGTATCCACCGCCATGACGAGGACGGAACATGAAAACATTGTTACGAACTAGTTGTGCGTAATCCTTATCGGGTGTGAGCATGTAGGTTTCCATCCCCTTTTCACCTGCCTTCAAGGCAACTGTTCCAATGATATCATCCGCCTCGAAACCATCTACCTGAAGGATAGGGATATGATATGCCTCCAGGATATTTTTGATGATAGGCACAGAGAGTTTGATGTCTTCCGGTGTCTCTTCTCGTTGAGCTTTATATGCAGGGAAAGCCTCATGACGGAAAGTCTTGCCATGGTCGAAAGCCACCGCAATATGGGTAGGTTTCTCCTTGGTAAGTATCTCGTTGAGGGTATTGCAGAACCCCATTACACACGAAGTATTGAGTCCCTTCGAATTGATTCGAGGGGCTTTCATAAAGGCGTAATACGACCTATAAATGAGCGCATACGCGTCTAAAAGGAACAATTTATCCATAATATTCATTTTTGTGGTGTAAAATTACTAAAAAAATGCGATATTTCAAGAAGAATTGATTAATTTTGTAACAAATTTCAGAAATTAAGTAGATTTACTCACATATAATGGACTATTTATCACTTATCAAGCTGCCTATAGAGGCAGAATTAGCAGATTTTATAGATTTGTTCAACAAGTCTCTTATGCATAGCGATGGCCTCCTTTCCCAGGTGCTCGACCACATCCGTCAGCGCGCTGGAAAACGTATGCGCCCTATACTCATCTTGTTGATGGCACGTAATTTTGGAAAGGTTTCCAGTGTTACCCAGCATTCTGCTGTGGGTCTGGAGCTTCTTCATACCGCTTCGCTGGTACATGATGATGTGGTTGATGAGAGTGGGGAGCGCCGCGGACAGGCTAGCGTGAATGCTACTTATAATAATAAGGTGGCTGTGCTTGTGGGCGATTTCATTCTTTCCACCGCCTTGCTTCATGTATCTTATTCGCATTCAGAGGAAATCGTGCGTTATCTTGCTGAGTTGGGACGTATCCTGTCTAATGGTGAGATTCTTCAGCTCAACAGTATCAGTAATGAAGAGATATCGGAAGATATTTATTATCAGGTGATTAAGCAGAAAACTGCAGCTCTCTTTGAGGCTTGCGCCGGTATCGGAGCGATCTCTGCCAATGCTTCAGAACTGCAGATTGAAGAGGCTAAGCGTTTCGGACAGAACTTGGGCATCATCTTCCAGATCCGTGATGATATCTTTGATTATTATGATTCCAAGGAGATAGGTAAACCTACGGGTAATGATATGGTTGAAGGAAAACTGACTTTGCCTGTAATATATGCTTTGAAGTCTACCGGTGATGAGGAGATGATGAAGCTTGCCAGAAAGGTAAAGGCTCATACTGTGACGGCTGATGAAATAGCTCAGTTAGTGGCATTTACAAAGGAAAACGGAGGTATTGAATATGCGGATAAGCGCATGTGGGATTTCCATGCCGAAGCCATGAATTTCCTCGATACTTATGTGGAGGATAAGGATATTTACAATGCCTTGAAGGCTTACTTGGATTTTGTGATTGAAAGAAAAGCTTAATATAAAAAGGGTTGGTTCTCAGAGAGAATCAACCCTTTGTTTTTTTGTATTCTATTGATAATCAGTTACTTTTCTTTAATTTTTCTTTTAAACAATACTCTAGAATTCTCTTTAGAAGTATCTTAAATGGTTCTTTAAAACCATCTTTCTAAGTATGTTTAATGTTACTTTGAAATTATCTTTAGAAGTACTTGATTTCCTTGCCCAGAATTTCGCTCAAGAGGAGGTTAGTCAGGCGTGATGTGCCGAGGCGCAACCACTGGTTGGTCAGCCATTTCTCGCCCAAAACTTCCTTCACGATGGTGTAGTAAACTACGGCATCATGAACGGTATTGATACCACCTGCAGGCTTGAAACCAATCTGAATACCGGTCTTTTCGTAATATGCCTTGATAGCCTGGCACATAACGTATGCTGCCTCAGGGGTAGCTGAGACCTTCTCCTTGCCTGTTGAGGTTTTGATATAGTCTGAACCTGAGTACATTGCGAGGATAGAAGCCTTCATGATGTTGCTGCAATTCTTCAGGTCGCCTGTCTCCAGAATGCACTTCATCTTATGCTCTCCGCATGTCTCCTTGAGTTCCTGAATATCATCGCAGAGTCCCTCGTAATCTTCGCTGAAGAACTTGCCAACAGGCATTACGATATCCACCTCTGTAGCACCATCCTTGATAGCCATAGCGGTTTCTGCAATCTTTACCTCGATAAAGGTCTGAGAGGATGGAAAATTGCCACTTACTACAGCGATTTCTACGCCGTCAACCTCCAGACTCTGGCTGATAAGGCCGGCAAAGTTAGGGTAGGTACATACGGTTGCTACGTGAGGAAGCTGAGGATAATCCTTGGCAAACTGGTTCACCTTTTCAATCATCTTCAGGATGCTTTCTTCTGTATCTTCTGTATGGAGAGAAGTCAACTCGATGCTACCGAAGAGGAACTTCTTGACCTCCATGGTCTCGTTCTCTGCTACCTTTTCATCGAGAATCTTCTTTACTGCAGCAGCTACTTCCTCATCATTGAGGTCGCAGTTGTACTGCTTCAAAACTGATAAATACTTGTCGTCTGACTCTTTATACTGTCCCTGCTGTGCAAGAACCTGTTCTTTAATACTGCTCATACTTAATGTTATTTATATAATTATTAAAGTTAAGTTTTTATATGAATAGCAATTTTAATTCTTGTTTTCTTGTTCTTTATCTTCCTGATGCTCAGATAGTTTTGGGTTGTTTTTATGTCTTTCAGAATCCCTTTTGGTCTTCTTGTCAAAACTCTTCTGGAGTTCTTCTGTCAAGTCAACCCCTGTCTGATTTGCCAGGCAGATAAGCACCCAAAGAACATCGGCCATTTCTTCGCCTAAGTTAGGTTTCTCGCCTTTCTTAAAACTCTGGTCGCCGTATGTTCGGGCAATGACGCGTGCCAGTTCGCCCACTTCTTCTGTGAGGCAAGCCATATTGGTAAGTTCGCTGAAATAGCGTACGCCATATTCTTTAATCCACTGATCTACAGCTTCTTGTGCTTCTTTTATTGTCATCTTCCTAATTCTTTTATGGGGAAAGATGCCTTTCTTTCAGGGTAGGGCATTATTCCTTGTTGTGAGTATCCATCATGATGGTTACCGGTCCATCGTTCAGTAAATCAACCTTCATATCGGCACCAAATTCGCCTGTTCCTACTGGCTTTCCGAGTGCATCGGATAGCTTTTTGCAGAACTCCTCATAGAGTGGAACGCTGATTTCGTGCTTGGCTGCTCTGAGCCAGCTTGGGCGGTTTCCTTTCTTGTAGCTGGCAAATAGGGTGAACTGGCTGATGACCAGAATCTCACCATTTATATCCATGATGGAGCGGTTCATAACATGGTTTTCGTCGTCGAAAACACGGAGTCCTATTACCTTTCTGACCAGCCAGTCTACATCTTCTGAAGTGTCGCTTTCCTCTATTCCCAGAAGGATCAGATAGCCTTGTCTGATGGCAGATTTAACCTCTCCTTCTATGGTAACTGAGGCGTGAGAGACACGCTGTATTACGATTCTCATATTACTACTTTGAACTTTGAATGTTGAACATTGAACTTTATGAATAGCATTTGTGGAATGCTTGCTTCGGTTCTGTTCTTCTTCTTATTATTAATATATATATAGTATAGTTTGAACTGCAAATATACAACTTTTATTTCATATTCTCGCCTTTTTCTTCGAAATATTTTGAAAGAATTTCTGCCTTATGAGGGCCTAATACTTCTGAAAGTTGTTCCAAGGATGCTTCTTTCATCTTTTTCACGCTCTTAAACTTGCTCAGGAGTGCCTCTTTTGCCTTAGGACCGATGCCTTTGATATCGTCTAATTCCGAATGCAGGGCATGTTTGCTTCGCTTGTCGCGATGGAAGGTGATAGCGTATCTGTGCACCTCATCCTGTATCTGCGTCAGAACCTTGAACAGCTCACTCTCGGGTGGTAGGGCGATGGTTTGAGGAGGGAATCCGAAGAGGAGTTCGTTGGTTCTGTGACGGTCGTCCTTGGCAAGACCTGCGATAGGAATATCCAGGTGTAATTCGTCAACAATAACCTCTCTTACTACGTCCATCTGACCCTTTCCGCCATCGGTAATAATGAGGTCTGGAAGTGCAGTTTCTTCCTCTATCATGCGACTGTACCGGCGTCTTACCACCTCTTGCATGGATGCGTAATCGTCCGGCCCTTCTACCGTCTTAATGTTGTATTTCCTATAGTCTTTTCTGGATGGTTTCATACCTTTATATACGATACATCCTGCCACGGCATCAGTACCGGATATGTTGGAATTATCGAAACATTCTATCTGATAAGGCATCTTCGGAAGCTTTAATTTGGCTTGCAGTTCTTTCATCAATCGGGTCTGTTTCTGTTCCGGATTGAGCTTTTCAGCCTGCTTCAGACGGTCGAATTTATACTGCTTGCAGTTCATTTCCGACAGCTCCAGAAGGTGCTTTTTGTCTCCTCTCTGGGGTACGAAGAAGGTTGCATCTTTCAGCTTCCATTCCATTTCGAAGGGCACGATTATCTCCTTCGATGTGGAGTGGAAACGCTCTCTGATTTCCGGAATGGCAGTAATCAGAAGTTCCTCGTCGCTCTCCTCCAGTTTACGTTTATATTCGTAGGTGAAGCTCTGGTTGATGGTGCCGTTTTTTACGTGAATATAGTTGATGAAGGCGTTTTTGTTGGCATCATCATTTACGATGGTGAAGACATCTACATCTGTTATTGTATGGCTTACCACCTCGCTTTTTGCCTCAAATTCATCCAGTAATTGGTACTTTTTCTTATATTCTTCGGCTATTTCAAAACGTAGAAGTTCGGCATTTTTCATCATTAAATCGTAGAGATATTTGCTTACTTCCCGCGTGTTTCCCTTCAGAATTTCACGTGTCTGGCGCATGTTTTCCTGATATTCCTCATAGCTCTGCTTGTTGATGCAGGGTGCTCCGCAGTTGTGGATATGATACTCCAGACACGGCTTGTATCTGCCTTCGGCAACGCCTTCTCTGGTGATAGGCATTCTGCAGGTGCGGGGCTTATAAAGCTTCTTGATGACCTCTAAAACGGCATACATGCTGCCGATATGTGGGTAAGGACCGAAGAAGGTTCCCACTTTTTTATTGATATGACGAGTCTTGAAAATGCGTGGAAAATACTCGTTTGTTACGCATATAGAGGGGTATGTCTTGCCGTCTTTCAGCAGGACATTGTATCTTGGATTATACTTTTTGATCAGGCTGTTTTCGAGCAAAAGTGCGTCTTCTTCTGTGTTTACGACCGTATAAGATATGTCGTGAATCTTAGAAACAAGCACCTTTGTCTTGTATCGGTCTACCTCTTTATGGAAGTAGGAAGATACTCTTCTCTTCAGATTTTTCGCCTTTCCCACATATATAATCGTATGATTTTCGTCGTAATATTGGTAGCTTCCTGGCTTCTCCGGCATACTTAAAACGATGTTTTTAAGCCTAGCCAAACGCTCCTCATTCTCTTGTTTCGTCATATTTTTACTTGTTTTTAAAGGGAAAACGAGCGTTACTGTTTCACGTGAAACGGCAACGCTCTAGTGTCTTTTACTGCTTCCTTGCTGCATTCTCGCAGTATTTCTTGCAGTATTTTTGCAGTTTATAACTGTAATAAAGTAGTTACTTCAACGTCTGGATCAAAGGAGTTTCTGCCTTCGAAATTCTCATTTACGAGTTCAATGATGAAGTTGGCATATACCTTTTTCGGATGGAATTTCTTTACCAGGTCGCATGCTGCTTTCATGGTTCCACCGGTGGCAAGGAGGTCGTCGTGGAGGAGTACGATGTCGTTCTCATTGATGGCATCTTCGTGGATTTCGATGGTATCCATGCCATATTCCTTAGCATAACTTTCCTGTACGGTTTTGCATGGAAGTTTGCCCGGTTTGCGGCATAAAACTACGCCGGCTCCGAGACGAATAGCAAGGGCAGAAGACATTACGAAACCGCGTGATTCGATGCCTACAATCTTGGTGATTCCTTTGTCTTTGTAGAGTTCATACATCTCATCGCTGATCTCTTTTAAAGATGCAGGATTCTTGAAAAGGGTTGAAACGTCGCGGAAGTTTACACCCTTGATTGGCCAATCTGGAATGCAACGCAGATTGTCTAATAATAGCTGATTGTTCATTACTTTTTATGCTTTAAATTGATACTTATTTTGTTCTTTTTTCTTGTTCCTTTTTATGGGCTTTTTGCCCGTTTGTTTTTGCCTTTTGCTCGATTTTATCCGCTTTTGTTTCACGAATTGCTGAAGTTTTACTTTAACCGCAAAACACTTGATGCAACCTTTCTTAAGCGGTTGAGCATCAAATGTTTTGTTGATAGTCTGTTTCACGTGAAACATTTGAAATTCCCTTGTGTTTCGCTGTGAAGCGGCTTATCTTCCGAGTAATACAAGCATCACGTTGATATCGCTTGGTGATACGCCCGGAATTCGGCTTGCCTGTGCCAAGGTTTCCGGGTCGATTCGCTCGAGTTTCTGGCGTCCTTCTGTGGAGATTTCGTGGAGCTCGGAATAGTTGAAACGGCCCTTGATTTTAATGTCCTCCAAACGGTGCATCTTGTCGGCGATGAGACGTTCTCGTTCGATGTAACCTTTGTACTTCATCTTGATTTCTGCAGCTTCCGTTATCTCTTCCTTTCGGTTGGCTGGTGTTTCCAGTGCAGCCTTCAGGTCCGGAATAATCTCCGAAAGATTCGTGAGGTTCAGGTGCGGACGAGCGATGAGGTCGATGAGCTTGCAGCCGGCGCGAAGTGGAGTAGTACCGAGTGCCTCCAGTTTTGGATTTATCTCATCCTTCTTGATAGGATAGTTGGCGCAAAATTCGATGATTCTTCCGATGGCTTCTTTTTTCTCTATCCACCAGTCGTAACGGTCGCGCTTGGCAATTCCGAGTTCGTATGCTTTTTCGGTGAGTCGGGCATCGGCATCGTCCTGACGGAGCAGAATGCGGTATTCGGCTCTGGAGGTAAACATGCGGTATGGTTCGTCAACTCCCTTTGTGGTGAGATCATCGATGAGTACGCCGATATAACTCTCATCGCGGTTCATCTCGAATGTTTTGTCGCCAACACAATGCAAGGCTGCGTTGATTCCTGCCACGGTTCCCTGTCCTCCTGCTTCTTCATAACCTGTGGTTCCGTTCACCTGTCCGGCAAAGAAGAGACCTTTGATGATTTTCGACTCCAGTGAATGTTTGAGTTGGGTCGGGTCGAAGTAATCGTATTCGATGGCGTATCCCGGTCTGTAAATCTTGGCATCTCTCAAAGCAGGAATCTCGTGAAGTGCATTCAGCTGGATATCCATCGGCATGCTCGAAGAAAAACCGTTCAGATACATCTCGTTCGTATCTTCGCCTTCCGGTTCCAGAAAGAGCGGATGCTGATCCTTGTCGGGGAAGGTAACGAGCTTCGTTTCTATACTCGGACAGTAACGTGGACCGGTACTCTGAATCTGACCATTATATAAAGGTGAGTCAGCGAGACCGCTTTTTAAAGTTTCGTGTACCTTCTTGTTGGTGTAGCAAGTCCAGCAAGGCAATTGTTTCAGAACCCGATGTTCTCCCATATAAGAGAACTGGTGGAAATCGCTGTCGCCCGGCTGTTCTTCCATATCTTCGAAATGAACACTTCTCTTGTCAATTCTGACCGGAGTTCCGGTTTTCATTCTGGCTGTAGTGATACCCCATCGGGTGATGCTCTCCGTAAAGTTGTGTACGGCAGGTTCGGCGCATCTTCCGCCTTCTACCATCTTTCTTCCTACATGCATCAGACCGTTGAGGAATGTTCCAGCGGTGATGATGATGCTCTTGGCATAGAATTCGGCTCCCCAGATGGTTTTTACGCCGATGGCTTCTCCGTTAGCTACGAGCAGTTCGTCAGCCTGGTCTTGCCAGATGTCGAGGTTGTCGGCATGGTCGAGGATGGTTCTCCATTCCCAGATAAACTTTCCTCTGTCACATTGGGCACGGGGGCTCCATACGGCAGGACCCTTGCCGATGTTGAGCATTCGGAACTGGATGGCGGTTTTATCCGTTACGATACCCATCTGTCCGCCCAAAGCATCGATTTCGCGCACAATCTGTCCCTTGGCAATACCTCCGATGGCGGGGTTGCAACTCATCTGACCAATCTTGTTCATATCCATCGTTATCAAACAGGTTTTGGCACCCATGTTTGCAGAGGCTGCAGCAGCCTCGCATCCGGCATGTCCTCCACCGATAACGAGCACGTCATAATTGAATTTCATACTTCGTTTAATCTATATTTTTTCTAATTTTCGGCAAAAGTAAGAAATAAAATCGAAATTTTAGCAAAAATACTTTGATAAATCATTAAAATATAGTAATTTTGCAGCAGACTTGCGAAAATATACCTAGAAATGAGGATTGCAGAATGCCAAAAAATAGGTATTGCAGGGACGAAAAGTGTGGAATATAAATTAGTTTCAAACAGTTAAATAATTAAATTTCAATCATTTATGTGGTTAATCAATTCATCTATTGGTAGAAAGGTAGTGATGTCAGTAACTGGTATCGCTCTTATTCTATTCTTGACATTCCACGGTTGCATGAATGTTGTTGCGCTTTTCTCTGGAGAAGCTTACAACACAATCTGCGAGTTGTTGGGTGCTAACTGGTACGCCGTAGTTGCAACTTTGGGTTTGGCAGCTTTGGCAGTTTGTCACATCGTTTACGCTTTCATCCTGACAGCACAGAACCGTCGTGCTCGCGGTAACCAGCGTTACGAGGTAACAGCAAAGCCAGAGAAAGTAGAGTGGGCTAGCCAGAACATGTTGGTGCTCGGTATCATCATCGTTCTCGGTTTGTTGCTTCACCTCTTTAATTTCTGGTACAACATGATGTTTGCAGAGCTTTTGGGTACAAGCTTCGGCCACTGCCCATCAGATGGCTTCGCATTCATTCAGGACACCTTCGCTAACCCAGTGTTCGTAGTTCTCTACATCATCTGGTTGGTAGCTCTTTGGTTCCACCTCACTCACGGTTTCTGGAGTGCTATTCAGACTCTCGGTTGGAGCGGTAAGACTTGGTTCTGCCGTTGGAAGATGATCGGTATGATTTACTCTACCATCCTGCTTCTCCTCTTCATCGTAGTTGTATTGGCATTCGCTTTCGGTTGCGCTCCATCTTTGTGCTGCGCATAATTCGTGTAATCATTTAAGTATTAAAAAAGATTATGGCAAAAACATTAAATTCTAGAATACCTGAAGGACCAGTTGCTGAGAAGTGGACCAACTATAAGGCTCACCAGCGTTTGGTTAACCCAAAGAATAAGTTAAAGCTCGACGTTATCGTTGTAGGTACAGGTTTGGCAGGTGCTTCTGCTGCTGCTTCTCTCGGCGAGATGGGCTTCAATATCTTGAACTTCTGCATCCAGGACTCTCCACGTCGTGCTCACTCTATTGCAGCACAGGGTGGTATCAATGCAGCTAAGAATTATCAGAATGATGGTGACTCTGTTTACCGTCTGTTCTACGATACTGTAAAGGGGGGTGACTACCGTGCTCGTGAGGCTAACGTTTACCGTTTGGCTGAGGTGAGCAACGATATCATCGACCAGTGCGTAGCTCAGGGCGTTCCTTTCGCTCGTGAGTACGGTGGTATGCTGGCTAACCGTTCTTTCGGTGGTGCTCAGGTATCTCGTACATTCTATGCTAAGGGTCAGACAGGTCAGCAGCTCCTCCTCGGTGCTTACTCTTCTTTGAGCCGCATGGTTGAGGCAGGTAAGGTTAAGCTCTTCACCCGTTACGAGATGGAGGATCTTGTTATCGTTGACGGTCACGCTCGTGGTATCATCGCCAAGAATTTGATTACAGGTAAGTTGGAGCGTTTCTCTGCCAACGCCGTAGTTATCGCTACCGGTGGTTATGGTAACGCTTACTTCCTTTCTACAAACGCTATGGGTTGTAACTGTACAGCAGCTATCCAGTGCTACCGCAAGGGTGCTGACTTCGCTAACCCATCTTACGTTCAGATTCACCCTACATGTATCCCTGTTCACGGTACAAACCAGAGTAAGTTGACTTTGATGTCAGAGTCACTCCGTAACGATGGTCGTATCTGGGTTCCTAAGAAGATTGAGGATGCCAAGGCATTGCAGGCTGGTACAAAGAAGGGTTCTGATATTCCTGAGGAAGACCGCGACTACTACTTGGAGCGCCGTTACCCAGCATTCGGTAACCTGGTTCCTCGTGACGTGGCTTCTCGTGCAGCTAAGGAGCGTTGCGACAAGGGCTTCGGTGTCAACAACACAGGTCTTGCCGTATTCCTCGACTTCTCTGAGTCTATCAACCGTCTCGGTATCGACGTTATCCTGCAGCGTTATGGCAACCTCTTCGATATGTATGAGGAGATTACCGATGTTAACCCAGGTGAGTTGGCTAACGAGATTAACGGCGTGAAGTACTACAACCCAATGATGATCTTCCCTGCTATCCACTATACAATGGGTGGTATCTGGGTAGACTACGAGTTGATGACCACTATCCCAGGTCTCTTCGCTATTGGTGAGTGTAACTTCTCTGACCACGGTGCTAACCGCCTTGGTGCATCTGCTTTGATGCAGGGTTTGGCTGACGGTTACTTCGTATTGCCATACACTATCCAGAACTACCTGGCCGACCAGGCATTGTGGCCAAAGCTCTCTACCGATCTCCCAGAGTTCGCAGAGGCAGAGGCAGGTGTTCAGAAGGAAATCGACCGCCTGATGGGTATCCAGGGCAAGCGCTCTGTAGATTCTATCCACAAGGAGTTGGGTCACATCCTTTGGGAGCACGTAGGTATGGGTCGTACCAAGGAAGGTCTTGAGGAAGGCTTGAAGAAGATGAAGGCTCTGCGCGAGGAATTCAACAAGAACCTCTTCATCCCTGGCAAGAAGGAAGGCTTGAACGTAGAGTTGGATAAGGCTATCCACTTGCGTGACTTCATCTTGATGGGCGAGTTGATCGCTTACGATGCATTGCACCGCAACGAGAGCTGTGGTGGTCACTTCCGTGAGGAGTACCAGACAGAGGAAGGCGAGGCTAAGCGTGATGATGAGCACTTCTTCTACGTAGGTTGCTGGGAGTATCAGGGCAATGATACAACTGCTCCAGTGCTCAACAAGGAACCTCTCGAGTATGAGGCAATTAAGGTACAGACAAGAAATTACAAGAATTAAAAAGCGAACAAGACAATGGCAAGAAATATAAGTTTCACAGTTAAGTATTGGAAGCAGGACGGTCCTACAGCACAGGGTCACTTCGATACACATGAGATGAAGAACATCCCAGATGATACTTCATTCCTCGAGATGCTCGACATCTTGAACGAGGAGCTCATCGAGTCAGGTCAGGAGCCTTTCGTCTTCGACCACGACTGCCGCGAGGGTATCTGCGGTATGTGCTCTCTCTATATTAATGGTACACCTCACGGTAAGACTGAGCGTGGTGCTACAACATGTCAGCTCTACATGCGTCGTTTCAACGATGGCGATGTTATCACCGTTGAGCCTTGGCGTTCTGCTGGTTTCCCTATCATCAAGGACTGTATGGTAGACCGTTCAGCATTCGACAAGATCATCCAGGCAGGTGGTTACACCAGCATTCGTACAGGTCAGGCTCAGGATGCCAACGCTATCCTGATTCCTAAGGAGAATGCAGACGAGGCAATGGATTGCGCTACATGTATCGGTTGCGGTGCTTGTGTTGCTGCATGTAAGAATGGTTCTGCTATGCTCTTCGTCAGCTCAAAGGTTAGCCAGCTGGCACTTCTCCCACAGGGTCGTGTAGAGGCTGCTGCCCGTGCTAAGAAGATGATTGCACGCATGGATGAGCTTGGATTCGGTAACTGTACAAACACTCGTGCTTGCGAGGCAGTTTGTCCTAAGAACGAGTCTATCGCTAACATCGCCCGCTTGAACCGTGAGTTCTTGAAGGCTAAGTTGGCTGACTAATCCATCGTTTCTTTTGAGACACCGGAAAAATCTCTCTGCATCTTTACGGATGCGAGAGAATTTTCCCAACAACTCTTCACTCTTCACCTTTGTGGTGTAAGTGGTTGAAGGATAGGAAGTTGGGCGGGTGAAGAGTGTTTTTTTACTCTTCACCCGCCCTTCACCTTTTTAGGCTGTTAACAGCTAAGCGGTTCTGCGTTTATACCTTTCCCAAAATCGTAAAAGGTGAAGAGTGGTGAAGAGTGGGTGAAGAGTGCTGAATATATCTTCACCCGTGTAATGTGTTGTCATTCAGTTGTTTATGTTGGAAAGGTGAAGAGTGAAGAGCTGATTGCGATATTCCTGCTAACCATGCTTCTCTTGAAATAAGAGAAAGGGTGTTTGGCAAACTGTTATACAGGAACAGCCGACTAGCCTCTGTTGCGCTAGTCGGTTGTTTGCCTTCTGCCAGCTTTCTGTTTGCCTTCTACTAGCCGGCTGTTCTTCCTAGGCAGTTGTTCTATCTCCGATAGTTATGTTTTTATTTATGCCTGCTGTTAGAATCATATAGCCAGGAAAAAGGGTAGATTATAGCCGAGAGCATCCTGTTTTTGGTGCATCCCGACATAAATTATCAGATATTCTGAGAAATATTTTGTAATCTCATCAGAATATCGTAAATTTGCGGTTATTAAGAATAAGTAATGTAATGACGAATCACTCAACAGAAATAATGAACCAAGCAACGCTCGATTTTATCCGCCAGCATCAGGACGATGATGTTCGCCAGTTGGCTTTCCTCGGCAGCAAGTATCCCGAGGTAGATATGCCTTTCGCTCTCGACCAGATTCGCGGGCGAAAGATGGCTCGTGTGAAACTGCCCCGTTGGGCAAGCATCGATGGCATTATCTATCCCCCTCATATTTCGATGGAGCAATGTTCGTCAGAACAAACGGCACTTTATAAGGCTGAACTCGCAGCCCGACTACTCGGTTTGTCTCCTTCATCATCCGAAAACGGAGAAGAAAAGGAGAAGGAGAGCGAAAACGCCTCAAATCTTCATCTTTCTGAAATTTGCGAATTTGCTGGCAAAGGGGCAGTTGATTCAGAATTCGCCAAAAATGAAGCTACTTGCAAAAAGCAACAGATATTAACAGAATCAAAAGAGAATGTTAATGAAATAAAAGAAGAACCTCATGAAGGAGATTTTTCTGAAGAAACCGGGTTTGTTGACCTGACCGGTGGTTTCGGAGTAGACTTCTCTTACATCGCTTCCCGATTGGGCGTGAAGTCGATGTATGTGGAGCGTCAGACTCATCTCTGTGAAGCAGCGAAGGAAAACTTTGAGCGATTGGGTTTGAAGAATGTCAGCGTGAAGAATGGAGACGGAATAGAGGTGCTGCATTCTTTTGCTTCAAAGAAGGATGATGCAGCATCAGAATCTTTAGGCATAACTGAAGAGCAGTCTCGGTCATTACTTAAGACCAACCTTGGTCTTAAGCTGATCTTCATCGATCCAGCCCGTAGAGACGATGCGGGCAACAAGGTAGTATCCTTGAAAGATTGTACGCCCGATGTCACCGTTTTGCAGGAAGAGATGCTTTCGAAGGCAGATTACGTTATCATCAAACTCTCTCCGATGCTCGACTGGCATCGTGCCGTAAGCGAATTAAGCCACGTAAGAGAGGTTCATATCATCTCCGTGAATAATGAGTGCAAGGAACTCCTTTTAGTGCTCTCAGCGCGAAATATGGGCGAAATGGAGGCTTCATCGGCAGATAGAGAAGTAAAACATGCCGGGAGTCTCCGCATTTATTGCGTCAATGATGCACAATCCTTCGTCTGCGATGAGTTGGATATGGAGTCTTCTTCTGTCAGAATAGCTTCGCCAGTTCTTGAAGAGATGCAGTATCTTTATGAGCCGAATGCCTCGCTGATGAAAGCCGGCTGTTTCAGCGTTTTATCAGAGCGATATGGAGCCAGAATGCTTTCCAAGAACAGTCATCTTTTCGTGAGCCGTGAGCCTATCGCCGTCTTCCCCGGCAGAAGTTTCCGCATCATCGCCGTATCCTCCTTTAATAAAAAGGAGTTGAAGCGTCATCTGTCAGGAATCACCAAGGCGAACATCGCTACCCGCAACTTCCCTCTCTCCGTAGCGGAATTGCGCAAGCGATTGAAGTTGAAGGATGGTGGCGAAACCTATATCTTCGCCACCACATTGAGCGACGAAAGCCATGTGCTGGTAATAACGGAGAAAGCTTAGAAAACCTCGAAAATGTGTAAAATGTAAAGGTCTGAAAAGAAAAATATATCAGCAACAGCTTGATAGAGAAAAAATAGGTGAGGTGTGCTGCCACAGTGGCGTTTTATCTCTTTAATGAAAAAGTTCCAAGTGGGAGGAATGCCACTTGGAACTTGACGTATTATTTTCTTTTTTCCTTGAAGAACTTCTCGAAGAAGTCCATTTGCTTTTGATTTTGAACAGGACCCAAATGCAGTCCTTCCTTCATAATCATCACCGTTGGTTTACCTTCCTGGTAGGTAGTCCAGAAAGGAAGGCTATTCCCGTTTGGATTGCCAGTCTTGGTAAAGTTAATCCAATAGCGTGACATGATTTGTTCCATGTGCTGCTCCGTCTCGGTCATCTTTCCAGAGCCAAACTTATAGCCATAGATGAATGGCATCTCTGCCACATGGCTGGCTCCTCCCTTGCGGCTTTTCACGATGGTGTTCTCAGAGTCTTGGTCAAAGTAATACATATACACCTTGCCCTTGCCGGTCTTACTCTGCAGGTTAGCCCAGGCATACGTTCCCCATGCAAAGGAGCCATCACGGAAAATGTCGGATTGGGCGAAGTAGGTTTCTTCCTCTGTCTTGGCAGGATAGAGACTGAGAACCTGGTCTGCCCAACTTCCATATATCTCATGGATTCTTTTCTCATAGTCACTTACACTGACAGGGCGGCTAAACATACTTCCTTCGTCGCTGTTGGTTCCTATGATGACATTTACATCATTGTAGTTTCCCTTTTCATAGAGCTTATACTGGTCATCGGTGATGGAGTAGCCGTCAACGTTTGGCCAGAAGGACTCAAAGTCGGTATTCTTCACGATGTCCATAGCCGGAACTTTTCTTAGCTGCTTCAAGTTCTTAGCCTTGAGTTTCTTTTGAAGGAGAAGTCCACCTGCTTCTGCCGCTTTGGTAGTGAGCATGGCTGTGTTACCATTTCTGCTTTCACCCACAGGCCAGAAGGAGCTACCACTTTCGCTGATGGCTCCTCGGAAGAGTCCCTTGGCAAGGGGAGAGGCGCATAGTATACTTACCGAGATACCACCGGCAGATTCTCCAGCAATGGTAATCTTGTCTGGGTCTCCACCGAAGGCAGCGATATTGTCGTGAATCCATTTTAAGGCCATCACCTGGTCAAGGATGCCATAGTTGCCAGATATGTTCTTGCCTGATTCCTTACTCAGCTCTGGATGTGCCATGAATCCCAAGGCTCCCAAGCGGTATTCTATGCTGCAATAGATGATGCCTTCCTTGACAAAGCTTTCCTGAGTTCCACTGTAGGAGCCAGTAAGAAAGGCTCCTCCATGAATCATCACAAATACAGGGAGTTTGTCATTCTTACTCTTGGCTGGCGTTTCCACACTGAGGTATAGGCAGTCCTCGCTCATGCCCTGCTCTCCACCATTTTGGTTAGGGTCGATGGGCTGTGGTGGACGGTCTCCCCATTTATCTGCTTTGAATACTCCCTTCCAAGGCTTCTTGCTCACTGGGGCTTTCCATCTGAGGTTGCCCACTGGTGCTTCAGCGTATGGGATTCCCTTGTATAAGGCGAATCCTTCATGTTCCACACCTTCAATTTCTCCTTGCTCCACCGTTGTTCTTAGCAGTTGGGCGTTAGCTGCCGATAGGCAAAAGAGTGTCAGGGCGGCTGTCAGTAGATGTCTTTTCAATCTCATTTCTGGTTATTCTATTAATTCCGCAACACTATTATTGATTAAACTTTTTAAGCACCTGAGCAACAGAAAGTTACTCCGGATTTTACTATGTCAGAATTTTTACTTATCTTAGTGTTGCGAAAAGAAAACAAGCAAAACTCTGATATGACATGGCAAAGATACAAATTAAATCTGAGAAACTCACTCTTTTTAGGATATTTGTTTGTTCAAGATGCCTATTGAGGGTATCTTGAACAAAAATATCCTTGAAATCGTTTTGTTATCTCAATGGAATGTTGTACTTTTGCGCTCATATATGGTAGTTGAATATTATAATTAAAAAACAAACTATAAAATTATGAACAGATTAAGGACAATCTATCTATCGCTTCTGTTTATCCTGGCGATGAACATGACGAATGTGTTAAGTGTGAAGGCGGAGAACTATCCGTACAAGAGTGATTATCTCTGGCTTACCGTGCCTGATCATGCCGACTGGCTCTATAAGACGGGTGAGCAGGCTAAGGTGGAAGTAAGCTTCTACAAGTATGGAATTCCCCGTGACGGCGAGGTGAACTATGAAATAGGCGATGACATGCTGAAGGCTGACAAGAAAGGAAGCTTCAAGCTGAAGAATGGGCGCGCCATCGTGAACATGGGAACCCGAAAGACACCGGGCTTCCGCGATTTGAGATTATTCTATAAACTCGATGGCAAGACCTATCAGCATCATATCAAAGTAGGATTCTCGGTAGATAAGATTCAGCCTTATACCCAGGAGCCTAAGGATTTCGATACATTCTGGCAGCAGGCAAAGGACGAACTGAAGAATGTTCCCCTGAGTTACACCAAGGAACTCGCCAAGGAATACTGTACCGACAAGATAGACTGTTATCTCGTTAAACTTCAGATAGATAAGAAAGGTCATGCGATGTATGGCTATCTCTTCTATCCCAAGCATGCCAAGGCCGGAGCTCATCCCGTGGTGCTCTGTCCTCCGGGAGCAGGCATCAAGACCATCAAGGAGCCTCTGCGCAGCAAGTATTATGCCGAGAATGGCTTCATCCGCCTGGAGGTGGAGATTCATGGTTTGGATCCTCGTCTTTCTGCCAGTACATTCAATGAGATAAGCAAGGCTTTCAATGATGCCAATGGCGGTTATCTCTCCAATGGATTGGAGGATAAGAATCGCTACTATATGAAGCATGTATATCTGGGATTGGTGCGCTGCATCGACCTCTTGACTTCTCTCCCAGAGTGGGATGGCAAGAATGTGGCTGTGCAGGGTGGCAGTCAGGGTGGCGCTTTGGCTCTCATCACGGCAGCTCTCGATAAGCGAGTTACCCAGTGTGTGGCCAATCATCCTGCCCTCAGCGACATGGCGGGCTATGTGGAGAAGGGCAGAACGGGCGGTTATCCCCATTTCTGCAAGTATCATCAGATACTCCAGAACAAGGATTGCCTCAATACTATGGCTTATTATGATGTGGTCAACTTTGCCCGCTACGTGAAGGCTCCTACCTATCTTACCTGGGGCTATAACGACAATACCTGTCCGCCAACCACCAGCTATGCCGTATGGAACACGCTGAAGTGTGAGAAAGAGAGCCTCATTACTCCTATCAATGAACACTGGACAAGCGATGATACCAACTATCAGCAGATGGAATGGATCATATCTCATCTGGTGAAGTAACCTTTAGATGTACTTGAAATGTAATGGTTAAGTTCTTGGAAGATAAGGGAGAAGTCGTTGGAAGATTTAGGAAATGTCTTTGAAAGATACTATCTCGTCAGTCGCACAACAGTTGTTGTGCGCTCGCACATCAGCTGATGTGCACATGCATGCCACGTGTTGTGCAATCGTCCATCAGCTGATGTGCTGCTATTTTGCATAAAATGTTATATCTGTGCTCCCAAACACCAACTTTTTTCTATTCCTACTGAAAAATAATCCATAAAAACGATACAAGTTATTATTATTTTCATTACCTTTGCACACAGATACCACTCTCGCTCACGCCGTGTCGAGGCATTCAGGTACGCTCTAGGGCGATAACTCATGCTGAGGCGGATGGTTTAGTGGGATAAGGTATCACGACATAATATAGAGCGTTTACTTGGCGCTTTGTTCTTGACGAATCGAAACTTCGCAACTTTCAAATCTAGTCTTGAGCATTGCAACGGTAGATGCCCTCGGGATGTGTATTAGCCACATCCCTTTACTGGTATAGCGCATTATATGGATATAGTGCGTCCTATATCCGTATAGGGGAAAGTGTGCACATATCGGCGTGGGCTTCGACGTTGCTCGTTCAACTAGATTGGGCAATGCGAAGGCCTCGATTCGTGGGACGGGTAACAGGTAGAATCCCACGTTTTCTTTTATTTTGCCGTCAACTAAAGCTTGTTATATCGCCAATTGAGGGGTTCGGTGGCAAAATGGAAGTGCAGATATGATTAGATTCATGCGTAACCATATTGTCGAGATGATAGTTGTCCTAGTAATAGTAGCTCTGTCGCTAGTATTAGGATATTTGTTGTGTGGCTGTAACTTATGTGCCTGGGATGATTATGGAAGTGTTGTGGCAGGTGTTGCGTCATTAGTTAGCATTTGTCTTTTGTATATTACTTTGAATCATCAAGACCAATCTTTTTCTCAAGAAAGGTTTGAAATCACATTCTTTAATTTGCTTGACCAGAAGGCAAAGGTGGTAAAAGAGTTGACATTCAGGTGTGAGGTGCAGCATGGCTTCGACTTTGAAGGGAAAACATATGCTGGTGAGGCATGTTTTGAAGCCATTTGTTTGCAATTGCAATATATCAAAGATTCTTTTTTAAGTCCGAAATATTTAGGAATGATGAGCGACGAAGTGGTTCAACAAGAACTAGAATCGGAACTGAGAACCCCTCCAGAATTGGTATCTCATGCTCTGAAATATTGTAATTGCAAAAGAGCTAACTTTACGTATAAAATAACGAAAGGTATTTATGAAGAAGCTAAGAAACATGATAGCTCAGAAGATGACCAACTAAAGAGAAACTATGAGCTGTTCTTAGCTCGTTATCCATTTCCTTTCGATCGCTACAGTCGTCTATTAATCCTAATCCTCGACCTATTAGGTGAACGCAAGGAAGATAAGTATGGTAAGATATTGCTTGCGCAAATGTCCAAATACGAGTTGCAAATCCTATATAGCCATTCTTTGCATGATGTCAAATTTCATCAGCATTTGGTTCAAGCAGGATTGGATAAGTTGCTAGAAACAGAGTATAAAAGTATAAATTCAAAATAACAATTTTTAAACGAATCATTTATGAAACAGCTAACAACTTTCAGACTGATATTATTCAGTCTAATGATGTTCTGCAATCTCAATCTGTTTGCAATTGACTTGATTACAGATCAAGTAGTGGTTAACGTGGAAGAAGCGGGTACTTTGTCCACAAAGATTTCGAATACCGATAAATATCGTATCACAAATTTAAAGATAGTAGGCAAGTTGAATGACACAGACTTTGATTATATTAAAGAAGTAGGAGCAGGTGATGGTAAAAGACTGAAGATTCTTGATCTTGGAGAAGCTTTGCTTGTGAGTAAGAGAGACTATGTCTCAAAGGATAATCAACTTCCTTCTTCAGCATTCTCGGGTTGTAAAAATCTAACAAACTTAATACTGCCTTCTAGTATAATTTCTATCGGAAGTTTTGCTTTTAGTGGTTGCAGTGGTTTGACAAGTCTCGTTATACCAGAAGGTATTACTTCCATAGATGCATATGCTTTTGAAGGTTGCAGTAGTTTGTCGAGTCTCGTTATACCAAAAGGTGTTACTTCCATAAAGGCAGGTGCTTTTGAGGATTGCAGTAGTTTGTCGAGTCTTGTTCTTCCTGAGGGTATTACTTCTATAGGAGAATATGCTTTTCGGGGTTGTAGTGGTTTAACAAGTCTTGTTCTTCCGAAAAGCTTGACATCCATAGGTAAGTATGCTTTTGAGGATTGCAGTGGCTTGACAAGTCTTGTTCTTCCCGAAGGTGTTATTTCTATTGAGGATTATACATTTCGTGGTTGTATTTATAACCATAGAACAACCAAAACTAATCAGAAATATCCGAGTGTAAATC
>OGEC01000050.1_pt1 | contig 101615 bp, 82 predicted proteins | sample 1570551 | NCBI WGS metagenome assembly OGEC01 (sample SAMEA2582127, study PRJEB24529) | metagenome | biome: Human gut stool | place: China | collected 2011 | reverse complement strand
CTTTATACTAAGCCTACATCAAAGTCGCAGACAAATAACAGTTACGATTATGAAACTTTCGTAATCGTGATCATTCTTACAACGTTTCTGTCTGCAGATCCAAAACCTGATATATGGTTACGGGTATGATCTCAAAATTCAGTGCCGGTTCGGCAGGAGATTCCATTTTGATGAACAATTCAATGCATGAAAATTTTAATCTTAATTATTACAGTTAGCACCGTTGCATTTTTATGAAAAAATCTTTTACGTGCATTGAAAAATACCACACATTCTATTATCATAAAGGGGGAAAATGATTGAACACAAACGATGAGAAAATCCAATGGCATCCTGCATTTGATGCGGCATTGCAGATTGAACTTGGAGAAGAAACAAAGTATTTAGAATTTGATTCTGAACATTTGCTGTCGAAGAAGCCAATGCAGATCGATGTGTTAGTCAAAAATGAAAGACATGTAAAAATCCAGAAGAATATTGGGAGAATTTTCCGACAGTACAATGTTGTAGAATACAAATCGCCGGAAGATGACCTTAACATTGACGATTTTTACAAGGTGTACGCATACGCCTGTATTTATAAAGCCGACACGGAGACAGTAGACTTCATACCGGCAGCAGAGCTGACAATTACTTTTGTATGTTACCATTATCCAAGAACCATGCTTCAGAAATTGCAAAGAGATCGGCAGATAACAGTCGAAAATATGGAAAGCGGTATTTATTACCTTATGGGAGATGCAATTCCGATGCAGCTTATCATTGTTCCAAGATTATCTAAAACGAATAACTACTGGCTGAATAATCTTCGTAATGATTTAAAGTCAGGCGGCGAGATCAGAAATTTTATAGAGAAATATGGTGAAAATAAAAACTCAAAGTTATACCAGGCGCTGGCAGATACGATTATGCGCGCAAACTGGCAGGAATTAAAGGAGGAACGAAAAATGTGTGAAGCATTACGTGAATTATTTGCGGATGATCTGCGCGAATCGAGGGAAGAAGGAATTATGGAGGGCAGGAATGTTGGAAAACGCGAAGGCGAAGCTTCAAAAGTCATAGAAATAGTAATTAAAAAATATAAAAAAGGCTGCTCTGTAAAAGAAACAGCAGATATGCTGGAAGAACCCCAAACGTTAATCAAACAAATCTATGATGTAATCGGACAGTGTGCACCTGATTATAATGTAGAGGCAATTTATAAGATACTTCTGGATAAAACTATATAATGTGTAACATCCGCAAGCTGGAACAAGACCGGAAGATGGAAGTGAGATCAAACTGAAGGAGGGATCGAATATGTGTGAAGCATTAAAAGAATTGTTTGCGGACGACTTGCGTGAATCAAGGGAACAGGGCATCATCGAAGGCAGGATCGAGGGCAGGAATGCCGGCAGGATTGAGGGTAGAATCGAAGGCAGATGTGATATTACCTGTAATTCCTATTCTTGCGCATAGAGGCTTGTTTGGGATGGTGGAAAATGGTTGGAAGTTTATCTGGGTTGCAGCTATAATGATTTTATTACCATTTGTTTCATCATTGGTGGGAATTATTCTTGGAAGCATACAATTAAAGAAAACATCTACAAAGCCTGTAAAGATTGGGGTGTTGCTTTCATGCACGGGGTTAGTGCTGCATTTACTCTTTCGATTTGTTTTTAAGTTTTAGAATCCCAGCTCCATAGCTCACGAAGAAAATAATATTTGTTTATAGCGTTTTTCTTTCATTTACGTTACGAAAGACTTGTGAGAGGACGCTTATACATACCCAATCAACGTTATGAATTGCACCACAGAATCTGCAATTTACGTTATGGAACTCTCGGAGTTTCATCTTTGGGTTCTGCCGCTCGTATTCTGGATTGACGGATTTTCACAATCTGGATATTGCATGCCACACAGTCTTGGCTTAATAAAAAATAGAACTGATTTGTTTTCAGGATTTTGGGAGCGGCCGGTCCTTAGAAAGCAGACATTGCGATTTCAAAAGACAATGTAATTGGATTTTGAAATCACGATGGATGCTTTCTTAGTACCGCTGCCAGCGACAACAAGCGGAAGCGCTCCTGAAAACAAACAGTTCTATTTTTTATATTTCTATGCACTTTGTTGGCATGCAATACGACATAACCTTAGGAAATCCGTAACACCACCTACAAGCGGCAGTTCATACGTTAAACTCCGGTTTTCGATTCAAACTCCTGCACAGCCTTGGCATCAAGGATTGTGGTATACATCGGACAGCGGCATGCATTAATGGAAATCTCACTCTTACACATAGGACAGATTTTTTTTGCGTTAAATTAGAAAAAGTATGTCGGTAGGAATTCTATGCGATTGGGTATGGAAAGGCTATTGCGTTACAAACAGGAAAAGAGGAACAAAGTTACATGAAGAAAAAAGCATTCAAGGCAGCATTGCCCTACACATTGCCAATCTGTGTAGGATTCTTATTTTTAGGAATGTCTTATGGATTTCTGATGCGGAGCATGGAATCTCCATGTTGGATAAATATCAAAATGTCGGATGGAAAAAGTTTTATCTGATTTATGGAATGTGTGATGAAACCTTTTCCGTAAATTGTACGACAGAAGTACCAGAGGGTGTGGATAAAGGATGGTTTATGTTTTTTGTGACGCTTTTGAACCAGATTTACTGGGTGGGAGGTGCAACCGCAGGGGCACTGCTTGGCACAATGGTGACACGGTTTCTGCCGTTTTTAATTTTCCCGGAAGGAAAAGAACCACCGGAATTTATCCAATATCTGGGTAAGGTACTGCCTTATGCAGTCATCGGTCTACTGGTCATTTATTGTCTGAAAGATGTACCGGGAAGCGGAACATATGGAATACCGGAATTTTTGGCGATTGTATTTATCGTACTCCTTCACAGATGGAAAAAGAACATATTGCTCAGTATCGGCGGTGGAACTGTATTTTATATGCTGCTGGTGCAGTTTGTATTTTGCAAGTAACACAATAAAAGTGAGACAAAATCTGGTTGCTAAACCAGATGAAAGTGATATACTGAATGCATAGGGAAAAGAAACCGTGTGGAATTACAGTTTTGTTTTCACACGGTTTTTTATCAGATGCAGGTTAGATGCAACTAACACAAGCGGCAATGTATTGATATGGAAGCAGGAAAGTACATGAAAGAAAAAGTGAATGTGACAGGTGTGCCGGAAACGATGGTACAGACTTTGTATGCAAGAGCAAAAGAAACAAAAAAGCAAAATGCCAAAATCAGGGATGAGATTGCAGTAGAACTTGTGAAAAAGCTGGACTATGACTTTTCCAAAGCAGATAAGGATAAAGCCATGAGCTGTGGCGTGATCGCGAGAACGATCGTATTAGACCGGATGGTTCGACAATATCTGGAGAAGCATGAAAATACAGTTGTTGTAAATATTGCATGTGGACTGGATACCAGATGTTACCGGATGAAGGAAAAATATCTGAGATGGTACAACGTGGATCTGCCGGAGACTATGAAGATAAGGCGGCAGTTTCTTCCAGAAACAGGTCCGATATATCAGATTGCAAAGTCTGCAATGGATAATTCCTACGTGGACGATATCGATTATCATGGAGAAAATGTTCTGGTGATAATGGAAGGACTTACGATGTATTTGTGTGAGAAGGACATCAGAAAGATATTTTCTATTATTGAAAAATCATTTCAGAAAGTAACCATAATGGTCGAAACCATGTCACCATTTGTTGTGAAACATGTGAAGGAAAAATCCATAGAGGGCAGCAATGCAAAATTCACATGGGGTGTTGAGAACGGAACAGAATTACAAAAGATTGTACCGAATTTTTCTATCCTGCAGGAAGTCAGTCTGGTTGAGGGAATGAAAGAACTTATGCCTGTTTATTGTGTGATAGGTAAAATTCCAGCTGTTCGGAATATATCGAACAAAATAATCGTTATGGAGAAACGCAGATGATATTAAGGAGATGATATAGATGAAAAAAAGACATTTTGACATGGAAACAGATGGATTTTATGGTGCATATTGGAAATGCAAAACAGGCTCAGGCTGTGCAATGATCGCCATGATCGGAGACGATTCAGAGGATTATCTGGCGCGTACATCTGTGAAATGGCTGCATAAACTCGGTGTGAATGTGATGACGATGTCACCCGGAAAAAAGGATTATGGACATCATAATTATCCGCTGGAACGCATAGAGAAAGCAATCAATTGGTTAAAAGTACACGGTAATCAGAAAATAGGAATTGTCGGGGCATCTACTACAGGAACACTCGCTTTGACTGCCGCTTCTTATTTTGAAGATATTACATTGACGATCGGTCTGACACCGAGTGATTTTATCTGGCAGGGATTTATGCAGGGCAAAAAAGACGGCTGTAAGGAATGGCCGATCGAGGGAGAATCTCTATTTTCATATAAAGGTGAATCACTTCCGTACATGCCGTTCTGCTACAAACATCCGGACTACTGGCATGTGATTGAACAAGAAACAAAACGAACCGGTGATATGATCAATTCAAGAAAACTGTTTGATGATTCGGAAACGGCTCACCCAATCACAGAAGACGAGATGATCAAGATTGAAAAAATCCATGGAACATTATTACTGATCGGTGCAGAAGATGATGTGTTGTGGGATACTGCAAAATATATCCGTCGAATGAAACAGCGAATGAAAGAACATCCACACACATGCAGACCAGAGTATGTCATTTATGAACATGGAACCCATTTCGTTTTTCCAGAGAGCATGCTAAAGACAATGCTCCCGGTTGGTTCCGGACTTTTTGTGAAACTGGCATTTCAGGCAGCAAGAAAATATCCGGAGGAATGCCGCAGAGCACGCCTTGATATTGACCGCCGGGTGAGAAATGCGGTTGCAGAATGGAAGAGTGCAGAAAGAGACTAACACAAGTTTTGAACGCTTATTTGAAATTGAAAAAGAAGCCAGATTTCTAGGAGAAGATTGATTTATGCTACAGACGTGATTGGAGAAAGAAAGTATGAAAAACGAAGAATACAAAAAAATGTCAATCAGCGAATTTACAAAAGCAGCAGGAAGATATGAAAGTAACCATGCTGGTATTTACGAAATGTGTAAGAAGGATTATCCGGATATTCTGGAAGAATTAGAAAAAGAGCCATTTAATGATTTGTTGGATGCAGGCTGCGGACCGGCTCCTATGATTTCTTTATTATCGGAAAAATATCCAGACAGACATTATACAGGCTTGGATCTGACTCCGGCCATGATTGAACAGGCAAAAAAGAAAAGTATTCCAAATGCAACATTTGTTGTGGGAGACTGTGAGAACTTTCCTTTTGCAAACGATTCATTTGACGCAATTATTTGTTCTATGAGTTTCCATCATTATCCGAATCCACAGGCGTTTTTTGACAGTGTGAAGAGATGTCTTCGTCCAAATGGAAGATTGATACTGAGGGATGTGACAAGTGATAATAAAATATTGATATGGCTGATGAATACACTGGAAATGCCTCTGGCAAATATATGTGGGCACGGAGATGTCCGGGTTCCAACAAGAGATGTGGTCATGGAATGCAGCAGAAAAGCAGGACTAAAAGTGGAAAAATTTGAAATCCGTAAAGGTATGAGGATGCATTGCGTTGTGAGAAAAGCCTAAAGGAGACCAGCTATGAAATTTTATGAAAGTGGAGATAATCGTAAACCAGTGATATTTTTATTTCCCGGCACCTGCTGTCTGTATAGCAGTTTTGATCATGTACTGGATGGGTTACATTCTTATTTTTACACGGTAACAGTTTCTTATGATGGATTTGATCCAAACGAGAAAACCGAATTTTATTCGATGGAAGATGAATGTGAAAAAATTGAGCAGGAAATCAGGAAAAAGTATGGTGGGAGAATATATCTTGTGGCTAAAATTCAGTCATCCATGGTAGTGCCTTTTATGTATAAAATGGTACATACAGGTACTCTTCCAAAATTTATGCAGAAAAAGCTGGATAAGACAGACGGTGGCAAAAAAGAATTATATAATGGATTTTTTAATATGTTTGGAATCGGTAAGGGAGGAAGTCCATGGATTACGAAACAGAGTATTTATAATCAGTTCTATTCTGATCTGGTTACGAAAGTCCAGCGTGGAATTGATGTGCCTGGAACAACGATCCATGTTTTTTACGCAACCAAGATGGGAGAAAAATACGAAAAGAGATATTGTACTTATTTCAAAAATCCGGATATCCGGAAGCACAATATGCAGCATGAAGAACTGTTTTGCTGTCATAGTGCAGAGTGGGTGGAAGAAGTAAGAAAAGCAGTGGAATTGCCTGATGAAATATGACGAATTTCATTTTTATCTGGCTTCCAGATTTTTATAACGCAGATATATTTTTTAAAATGAGCAGAATTGTACTTTTTCTGGTTAAAATAGTGCAAGTTTTTCAGGGGAAAATAATATAAAATAGATTGGATAAGTATGAACGGAAAAAGGAGACTTAAGATGAAACAGCTCACAAGACTTTTTATCCCAATCTGTCTGGAAACACTATTTTATATGCTGTCCGGTATGGTTGACACTCTGATGTTATCCGCAGTTGGAGACTATGCAGTCGGGGCAGTGGGAACGGCAAACAGTTATATTGGAATTTTTATCATAATGTTTTCTATCATATCTTCCGGCATGGTTTCGGTCATGACGCAGAATATTGGCGCAGGCAGACCGGGAGTTGCCTATCAGGCAAGGCAGCTTGGATTATTATTTAATGCTGTTGCAGGCGTGCTTATGGCAGTATTTTTATTTTCGGGAGCAGGAGCAATCCTTCGTATGGTAGGAATTGCGGATGCATTGTATGAACCGGCGTTGATTTATCTTAAAATTGTCGGGGGTGGGTGTATATTAAATGCGGTCATTCCTATCTTTTCAAGCTATCTGCGCGCATTCGGATATACAAAGCAGCCATTATATGCCACGATCGTTGGGAATATCGCAAATTTTGTGATGAATGCAGTATTTCTTTTTGTATTGCACAAAGGTGTTGCAGGTGTCGCCGCAGCAACTGTGATCTCCAAGATCCTGAACCTGTGTATTGTACTGTATTTTTCACATAAGCTGATCTCTGCAAAAAACAGTACAGAGAGGATCGCAAATAAGACAGTCTTAGGGCAGATCGTGAAAGTCGGACTTCCATCTGCATGTGAGACGGCACTCTATAATGTTGCAATGATGCTTGTCATCCGTTTCCTGAACCAGATGGATGCAGAAGGGCTGAATGTGACAGCCAGATCTTATACGGCAACGATCAGTAATTTTTCCTATTGTGTCGGTGCAGCACTGGCACAGGCAAATGCGATCATGACAGGCTGGCACATCGGTGCTGGGGAACTCGAAGAGTGTGACAGAGGGACAAAGAGGGCAGCATTTGTCGGAGTATGTGTGGCAGTCTGCATGGAGACAGCAATTGTGCTTGGTTCCGGGTTTATTATGCCACTCTTTACAGACAACCCGGAAATGACTGCGCTGGTCCGCAAGCTGCTGGCAATCGACATTGTACTTGAGATTGGACGCGTGACGAATCTTGTGTTTGGACAAGCCTTAAAAACAAGCGGAGATGCAGTGTTCCCGGCAGTGATCGCAGCCGTTTTCATGTTTGTCTTTGCGGTGGGAGGCACATGGCTGTTTGGAATTTCCATGGGGCTTATGGCTGTGGGAGCGTATATCGGTCTTGCAAGTGATGAGTGTGTGCGGGCTGTCGGCATGGTATGGCGCTGGAAAACCGGGAAGTGGAGAACAAAGAAGCTTGTGTGAGCAGGAAGAATATCAGCAGAAAACAAAAAATCAGCTTCGGGAGATACATATTTATGTGAATGTAGTCCACTTTCACAAAATCTTCACAAAAAATTAGCACTCTACTCTTGACAGTGCTAACAAACGGGTGTATAACATAGTCAGAACAAAGGAAGAGAACAAAAGAAGAACCAAGAGATCAGAAAAGATTTCAGAAGTAAAAGTTCTGTGAGTTCTCCGAACATCCCAGTTCCAAAGAAACAAGGTAATAAAGCATGAGATATCCACGAGAAAGCGGATACCGTAGAAAAAGGAGAGATGACTTATGTTGATGCCTAGTATTTTTGGAGAAGATTTATTTGAAGATTTGTTTGATTTACCATTCTATGATGACAGTAAGGTTGAGAAGAAATTGTATGGCAGACATGCAAAGAATCTTATGAAAACAGATATCAAGGAAATGGACAACGGCTATGAGCTGATTATCGATCTGCCTGGATTCAAGAAAGATGAGATTAAGGTATCGTTAGACAATGGATATTTGTCTATCGCCGCTGCAAAAGGTCTTGATCAGGATGAGCAGGAGAAAGATACCGGCAAGTACATCCGAAGAGAACGTTATGCAGGTTCCTGCGAGCGTAGTTTCTATGTTGGTGAAGATATAACAGAGGAAGATATCAAGGGCGAGTTCAAACATGGTATCTTGAAACTGTTTGTTCCAAAGAAAGAAGCAAAGGCAGCAGTACCGGAACGTAAATTCATCGCAATTGAAGGATAATTATTTTGTACAGAAAGTAACCTACAGACCGAAAAGCCTATAGGCATTGGAAAGGAAGGATACATTATGGCAGACAAAAATCCAAAACATATGTTAAAGAAAAAACAGGTAAAAGCAAAAGATAAGAAAAAACATATTTATGAATAAACAGTCAGAAATGAATGGAAGGCATCGCACTTTGGTGTGATGCCTTTCTTGTTTTGCAGGGAAAAGGAGGACAAAATGAGAGAAAAACAGAAACAGCCAGCATCATTTCAGCCGGACAGGATTTTGTCCTATTTTAAAGCAGAATGGCAAGTACTTCTGGCGGTGACAATATCCGGTCTGATCTATAATGTAGGACTGCTTGCAGGACCGTGGTTCGAAGGAAAAATGACCGGCTGTCTTGTGGACATTTTAAGAGGTGCCGGACAGTTTGGCGATATGCTGATTCTTGTGTTAAGCTATGTGGCAGTGATCGTGATCGTGCAGAGTTCGAGATATATCAAGCGTTTTTATGTCCGCCGTTTTGCCAATAATGTAAACCGCAGGATGAAGGAAATCCTCTATGGAAGACTTGTCAGAAAAAGCAGGGCGAGCCTTAAGGAAGAGGGCGAAGGCAATGTCATGACGAAAGCGATCCTCGACGTTGATGACTGTGTGGAGGGAATGCGGAAATTTACGACGGAAATTTTTGATACAGGTGTGGCACTGGCAGCCTATGCCGGAATGCTTTTGTGGTATGACTGGCGGCTGGCGCTCTTATGTATGCTGTTTCCGCCAATCTCTTACATGACCGCAGAAAAAATGAAAAAAATGATCCAGAGAACCGGGGCTGCCTACAAGGAACAGTCCGGCGCGCTGAGCGCAGCGACGTTAGACCGGGCAGAAAATGCAATCACATACCGTGTTTTCGGGCGTGAAAAAGAAAGACAGAATGCATATGAAGAAAATTTGTCTGCGTATGAAAAAGCAGCCGTGAGAGCAAACATCTGGAACACGGCAATGCCACCGGTGTATCGCGTCATCTCCATGGCAGGTGTGCTGTTCATTTTGTATTTCGGACAGAAAAATGTATTGGGAACCGGCTGGCGTGCATGGGGCATTGCGGCGTTTACCACATTTTTGTCGTGCTTTGTGAAACTTTCCGTGAAGTCGTCAAGCGCTGCGAAGCTGTTCAATGCGGTACATAAAGCACAGGTTTCATGGAACCGTATCAAACCACTTCTGACACGAAAAGATGAGAGAACTGTGATCGAAGATCAGACAGCAGAAAATCATGCCAGGGAGTGTAGGGAAAAAAACGACACAGTCCCAACAGGCAAAACAGAGACAACAGTGCAAAAAATACAGATCAGTCATCTGAATTTTGCTTATCCGGATGGAAAGAAAATTTTAGACGACATTTGTCTTTACGCAGAGAAAGGACAGATCATCGGTATTACCGGGGCGGTCGCATGTGGCAAGTCAACGCTTGGAAAAGTATTTTTGTGTGAATATCCTTATGAGGGACAGATTCTTGTGGACGGCACAGATTTGCAGGCTATGGACGAGGCAGACCGCACGAAGCGGATCGGTTATCTTGGACATGATCCGGAGTTGTTTTTTGACAGTGTGGAAAATAATATTTTGCTCGGTGAGAAAAAAGAGGCAGACGATTACTTAAAGGCAGTGTGCATGGAACAGGAAGTTGCAGAGATGGAGGATGGAAAACAGACCGCGGTTGGAAATGGCGGAGTGCGTCTCTCCGGCGGTCAGGCAAAGCGTCTCGCACTTGCAAGGACACTCTGCCACAAAAAGCCTGTTCTGATTCTGGATGATCCTTTTTCGGCATTGGACAAAAACACGGAAAAACAGATTTTTGCCAATTTGAAACAGCAGACGAAAGACAATATTGTTTTCTTAATTTCTCACCGTTTATATCTGTTTCCTCAGATGAATCAGGTCATCTGGATGGAAGATGGAAAGGCGGTGGCCGGTACACATGAAGAAATTCTGGAAAAGATACCGGAGTACCGCAGTCTGTATGAGACACAGAGCGATGAAAGAGAGAATGCGAAAGTGGAAACGGAAAATAGAAAAACAGTTTCTGAACATACAGAGGAAAGGAGGAGTGGTAGATGAAACAGAAAAGACAGGTAAAAAGTGTGATCCTGGAAACAATCAAAAAACAGAAAATGCTGTCTGCCGGAATCCTGACCGCAGTGATCGGAGCAGTTGTGGCAGCGCTGATTTCTCCGCTGATCCTTGCAAAAATCATTGATACAGTGACAGCCGGTAATGAGGCGGCGTTTTCTGTGATCCTTCTCTATTTTGTCCTGCTCGCACTTACCGGAATATTGGAAGCTGCGAGGGAAGGACTCCTGACGGTGTTTGGCCAGAAAATCACACATGCACTAAGAAGCAGCCTGATGGATAAATTTGTAAGTCTGACGGCAGACAGCGTGAATAAGCAGGAGCCGGGAACACTGGTGTCACGGTTTGTCGGGGATGTTGACACGGTGGAAAATCTGTTTACCTCCGGGATTATCAGTATGTTTGCGGATGTATGTAAGATTATCAGTATCCTTGTCGTGATCTGGTTTCAAAACCGTGGACTGACGCTGGTATTGCTGGTGTTGCTGCCGTTTTTATTCTGGTTTACCAGAGATGTCCAGAAAAATATGCTGGCGGCGCAGATTGAAAACCGAAAGGCTGTCGGACGGGCATCCGGTCATGTGCCGGAGACGCTTCACAATATCCGCACAATCCATTGTCTTGCAAAGGAAGCATACATGGAAGAGCGTTACGACACTTATATCGGGGAGAGTTATGCAGCGATGGAGCGCACCAATTTTTATGATGCGGTTTACTCCCCGGTGATACTGATATTGAATGCGGTGGTTGTCGCAGTTGTCATGCTGCTTTCCGCGTCCGGAAACCACACGGTACTGACCTTCTTTGGAATGTCTGCCGGAACTGCGGTTGCGGTCATCAACTATATCTCACAGATATTCTCCCCGGTGGAGAGCCTCGGAATGGAGATTCAGACGATTCAGTCTGCGATTGCCGGAATCCACAGGATCAATGAATTTTTTGCACTTGAGGAGAAGCAGATAGTGGAAAAAGACAGCGAGACAGTAGCAGAAGAATGCGTGGAACAGATGGCTGGGGGACACTCAGAAAATAAAACAGCAGATGTTCCGTTTGTCGAGTTTCGGGATGTGACCTTCGGTTATGATGAACATGTCGTTTTAAACCATTTGAATTTAAAGGTCATGGACGCGGAGCAGGTAACACTCGCAGGACGAACCGGGGCAGGAAAAAGTACGATTTTAAAACTTCTCTTAGGACTTTACGAACCGCAGGGCGGAGAGGTTTTGATCCACGGAAGACCGGCAGTGACAGTCCGGGAGGAAGAGAAACGGAAACTGTTCGGCTATGTAGAACAGATCTTCCACATGGTTCCGGGAACGGTGCGCGATCAGATCACGCTGTATGATGAAACCATTCCGGCAGACCGCGTAAAAGCAGTGGCAGAGCTGACCGGGTTAGACGATGTGATAGAAAGCTCTGAAAACGGATATGACACGAAATGCACGCCGGAGTTATTCTCGCAGGGACAGTGGCAGCTCTTATCCATTGCAAGAGCCGCAGTGGCGGAACCACAAATGCTGCTGTTTGATGAGATCACGGCGAATCTGGATGCAGAGACGGAAAAGGCAGTGTTACTGGCGTTAAAGCGTGTAGCGAAAGACCGCACTGTCATTTCCATCTCACATAGAACTTCAGCAGAATTAGGACGTATTATTTATCTCTGATTTTTCTTCACAAAATATCCAATCAGGTAGCAGACGACAGCAACCACCATGCCATTGATGGAGGAAATCCCCCAGTTTAATACATTTAACCAGTTACAGAAGTTATAGTATAACCAGACGGATAAAATCGTTCCAATGATACCGGAGATCAGTACCATAGTTTTTTTCTTCTGATGGAAGATATTAGCAAGTCCGAGTCCGGCGGTATATAAGGCATTGTCGTTTGTAGTCCAGATATTCAGACTTTGCGAATCGGGTAAAGTTTGGAGTTGCAGTACCACCGGATACAAAAGAGCCGATGACAAGTCCGGCACCGCCAATCACCGTTAAGGAACCACTGGACACTGCCAACTATTATAGCTTGTGTTGCGTGGTTATGCAATGAAATCTTTCTGTCCCTGGCGCATTTGTTTCTGGTATTGTTTGGGAGAAATATGCAGGTATTTGGTAAACTGTTTGATAAAGTAACTTGTGGTACAGAAACCGACCGCAGATGCAATCTCCGTCACGTTCTGGGTAGTGGAGACTAACAGCTTTTCCGCTTCCCGGATGCGGATCTCATTCAGGTAATCACTGAAATTCATATGCAAAAGCCGGTTGAAACTTCTGGAAAAATAGCTGTAGCTCAAATTACAGAGTTTTGCCATGTCCGCTGCACTGATAGATTTTTCATAGTTGGTGATCATGTAGGTCAGGGCTGGGGAGAGCTGCTGTTTTAACTGCTGGTTTTCAAAATCTTCGAGAAGCGGTTCTTCGCCATTTGCATGCCAGTAGCGCAGCAGCCAAAGAAAAATACCGCCAATGTGATTTTTGATCGCAAGCTCGTAGCCGTATTGTTTTTCCTCAGATTCCCGGATAATCTCGTTCATAAGTCCGGGGATGGCAGAGTGTTTTGCATTTAATATGGAAGAAGAAATTACTTTTTCGTAAATGCTGTTTTCGGTGATAAATGGAAGCAGATATTTTAACTCAAAGTGGCTCTGCGTCATGCCGTCGTAAATGAGTTCCGGGAGAAAACGAACCACGATATAAGAGCCGCCCGCTGATGAGAGCGCGTCGATCTGGTGCACTTCCCTGGAATTGATCAGTACAAAATCCCCTGCCGCAAATTCGTGGTAAATTCCGTTTAAATAAATACGGAAATGACCGGAAAGCGCATAGAGCATTTCAATATAATAATGAAAATGAGCGGAAAATACATTGCCCGGTTTCTCTGCTTTTTCAATATGACAGAGATACTGGCAGGCGATGCCGTCAATATATTGTTTTCTTTCTTCCGGATAATCCATAGAAAACCTCCAATGACAAAATTGTTATATTTTTGAATAGAAAAATTATAGCATGGAAGAGAAGATTTTACTAGAATATGTGATGTGAAAGAAAACATTTTAAAATAAAAATAGAAACGTATTTGGAGGAAGCAGATGAGTATGAGTACAATCGGAGTACCATTGGAAGGATTTGGAGCATATTGCAGGGCGGCAGCCGCAGAGGGAGCCGTTTTATTGAAAAATGAAGGTCACATGCTCCCATTGAAAAAGGAAGAGATGGTGTCTGTGTTTGGCAGGTGCCAGTTTGAGACTTACCGCAGCGGGACTGGTTCCGGCGGAGCTGTCAACGTGCCTTATGCGGTGAATATTTATGATGGAATGAGAGAGAGCGGCAGCTTTACTTTGAATGAGGAGCTGGCAGACATTTACAGAGCGTGGTTAAAAGACCACCCGTTTGACAACGGCGGTGGCGGCTGGGCAGCAGAGCCGTGGCACCAGAAAGAGATGGTTATCACAGAGGAGATTGCGGCAGCCGCAGCAGAAAAATCAGAGAAAGCGATTTTTATTATCGGACGTACTGCAGGCGAAGATAAGGATTATGCAAATGAGGCGGGCAGTTACCTTCTGACGCCGGAAGAACTTGAAAATCTGAAGGTTCTGACAGCGCATTTTGAACAGGTCGCAGTGCTTTTGAACGTGTCGAATATCATAGACATGAGCTGGCTTAAGAATCCTGTATACAAGGATCATATCCGTTCCGTGCTCTATATCTGGCAGGGCGGCATGGAGAGTGGAAATGCAGTTGCGGATGTTTTGAGTGGAAAAGTGTCTCCAAGTGGAAAACTGACGGACACGATCGCATGTTCACTGGCAGATTATCCGGCGGCGAACGATTTCGGAGACACTGTGCGCAATTTTTACACCGAAGATATCTATGTGGGATACCGCTATTTTGAGACATTCTGCCCGGAAAAAGTCATGTATGAGTTCGGTTTTGGACTTTCCTATTCGAAGTTTGACATTGAAATTTTAAAAGCAGAGACGGTTACAGAAGAATCCGAAGTCGGAGGTGCCTGGGGCAGTCACGGAGTATCGATTGATAATGGAACATGTGCAGGAAAAGAAGTGCAGATTACCATCTGTGTGAAAAATACAGGAGACTGCAGGGGAAAAGAGGTCGTACAGGTCTATGTGCAGGCACCGCAGGGAAAACTTGGAAAACCGGCGAGAGAATTAAAAGCATTTGCAAAGACAAAGGAGCTGGCTCCGGGAGAAAAACAGAAAATGACACTGCACATTCCGGTAAAAAATCTTGCTTCATATGATGATTCCGGTGTGGCAGGCCACAAGTCCTGCTATGTATCAGAGGCAGGTGCTTACGTATTCCATGTGGGTAATAGTGTGCGGAATACGAAAATCGCAGATGTGGATGGAAAAGGAGCATATATCGTAAAAGAGCTTTGTGTGACGGAAGCCCTGCAGGAAGCACTCGCACCGACAGAAGCATTTGAGCGCATCCGTCCGGGACAGAGCCGGGAGGATGGAAGCTATCAGCAGGAAAAGGAGGCAGTGCCGCAGCAGACCATCCGGTTACAGGAACGGATTGAGGCGCATTTGCCGGAGCAGCTTGCAATCACCGGAGACAAAGGAATCCGTTTTTCGGATGTTGCAGAGGGAAAAGCAGATTTGGATACATTTATCGCGCAATTGACCAAAGAGGAACTTGCCACGATCGTGCGCGGGGAAGGAATGAGCAGCCCGAAAGTAACACCGGGTACGGCATCCACATTTGGAGGTGTCAGCGACCGCCTGTATGAATATGGAATCCCGGCTGCCTGCTGTGCAGACGGACCTTCCGGTATCCGTATGGAGAGCGGATTGAAGGCAACACAGCTTCCAATCGGAACACTGCTTGCATGTTCGTTTAACATTCCAATGATGGAAGAACTTTATGTGATGGAAGGAAAAGAGCTGGTTGCAAACGAAGTGGACACTCTGCTCGGACCTGGAATTAATATCCACCGCTATCCGTTGAACGGACGCAATTTTGAGTATTTCAGTGAAGATCCTTATGTGACCGGATGTTTTGCGGCAGCAGTGACAAGGGGAATCAAAAAAGGCGGCTCTTTTGCAACGGTGAAGCATTTTGCGGCGAACAACCAGGAGACGGCAAGACATACAGTAGATTCTGTTGTGTCAGAGCGTGCACTGCGTGAGATTTATCTGAAAGGATTTGAGATTGCAGTCAAAGAAGGGGAAGCCTCCTCTATTATGACATCTTATAATCCGATCAATGGACACTGGACATCGTCCAATTATGATTTAAATACCACGATCTTAAGAGGAGAGTGGGGGTATGAAGGCATTGTCATGACCGACTGGTGGGCAAGTGTCAATGATGTTGTAAAAGGTGGCAAGCAGGATCATCATGCACTTTCTTCGATGGTGCGCTCCCAGAATGACCTTTATATGGTAGTCAACAATAACGGCGCGGAAATCAATGCCATGGGCGATGATATTTTGGAGGCACTGGACAATGGAAAGCTGACCATTGGGGAGTTGCAGCGCTCTGCAAAAAATATCTGTCGGTTTATTTTAAATGCTCCGGTTATGAAACGTCCGTTAAGACCGTTGGAGGAAGTGAAGGCATATGAGCCGTTGCAGGGGGCTGGATCAGAAGGGGCAACTGGGGAAAGCGATATAAGCATTGTTCCGGAAGATAAAGTGTCACAGAAGATTTATGTAAACCAGTCTGGTGTATACAATGTTGTTGTAAAATTTATTTCTCCGCAGTCCAATCTGGCACAGGCAGCCGCAAACCTCTATCTCAACGATGAATTATTCTTCACATTGCAGACGAGCGGCACGGAAGGCAGACCGAACACGCAGAAGATTTGCCGTGTGGAATTAAAACAGGGATACTACGAGATCAAAACAGAGGTTGTGAAACCGAAGCTTGAGATGGAGTGGGTGGAGATTCGGAAATAATCAGAGGGTACCGTTCACCAGGCAGTAAATGTGAACATTCTGTTTCTACATATGTTTCGCCGTCTTTTTTGTGAACCATATAGGAGGCGAGAAGTGCCATGCCCCATGCGCCGCCTTCCCCGGCAGTTTCCATGACGGAAACCGGTGTGTTTAAAGCGGCGGCTCGGATGTTCATGCTCCCGGGGCGGACATATAAACTGTCGTTACAAAAATTGAACTGCTACGCTTCCACAAGCTGCAGATCGTACAATTTCCGGTACAGTCCGTTCTGGGCGAGAAGTTCCTGATGGGTGCCGGCTTCCTTGATCTGTCCCTGATGCATGACAATGATCTTGTCGGCATGCTGGATCGTGGAAAGTCTGTGTGCAACCATGATCGTAGTTCTGCCCTCCATGAGTTTTGCCAGAGCACTTGTGATAAGAGCCTCGGTCTCTGTGTCGATATTGGCAGTTGCCTCGTCTAAGACAAGGATGGTCGGATCGTAAGCCAGGGTTCTCGCAAAGGAGAGTAACTGCCTCTGTCCGGCGGATAAGGTGCTTCCGCGCTCTGTGACAGGGGCATCATAGCCGCCCGGCATTTTTTCGATAAAGGAATCCGCATGCACGATCTCTGCGGCACGTTTTACGTCCTCAATGGAAATATTCTCATTGTCCAGTGAAATATTGCTCTTAATATCCCCGGTAAAAATAAATACATCCTGCTGTACCTGCCCGATCGCGGCGCGCAGCACATCAGTGTCGATGTCTTTGATGTTGACGCCGTCGATCAAAATCTCACCTTTCTGGATGTCAAAGTATCGTCCGATCAGATTTAAGATGGAAGATTTTCCAGCTCCGGTAGCACCGACAAATGCAACTTTTTCGCCCGGTTCGATGACGAAACTGATGTCTTTTAAAATATAATCGTCCTTCTCGTAGGCGAACCATACATGACGGAATTCGATGCGTCCTTTGATGTTGACTTCAACCGGGTGCGTTGGTTTTACAATGTCCGGTTTCTCGTCTAAAATGGAGAAAATTTTTCCGGCGGAGGCGAGAGAGGACTGCAAGGTACCAAACTGTTCCGCAAGTTCCTGGATCGGATCAAAAAACGAGGAAATATAAGTGATAAAAATAAACAGCGTTCCGAGCGAGAGCGTCTGGTTTAACACCCCGGCACTTCCGGTTCCAATCACAAGCATCATGGCAAGCACGGACACCAGATAAATGGATGGACGAAAAATCGCAAATGTCATAACCTCACGCCAGTTTGCCTTGTATAAATCTTCGGATTTCTTTTCAAACTGTGCATATTTTTCCTCTTCCCTTGCAAAAATCTGGATGAGCTTCATGCCGGAGAGGTGTTCCGATAAAAATGTGTTTAAGTCGGTAATGCGGTTTCTTGTAAGCTCGTATGCCTTCCTTGACATAAAACGGAAAAAGAAGGTCAGCACTGTGACAAGCGGCAGCAGTGCAAAGGATACGAGAGCCATTTTGACATTAATGGAGAGCATGACAACGGCATATCCGATAATTTTTACAATGTTTTTAAAGAGTTTTACCAAAATGGTGGAGAAAAGTTCATTGACCGCTTCGGTGTCGTTGGAGACACGGGTGACAAGTTTTCCCACAGGCGTATTGTTGAAAAAGTTTAACGATAAGCTGTGAATGTGGGTAAATACCTCCTCACGCATCTGGTAAATGATCTCCTGTCCCATTTTCTGCAAAATCCAGGTGTCTAATGCATTTAAGACAAATCCGGTGAGCAGAAGCAGCAGATAGAGGGCGGCCGCTTTCAAAATGCCGGCAAAATCATAATGCCGCAAATCTTTTAAGTCGTCCCTTGTGAGAGGCGTTGCACTTTGGTTTACATAAGATGAAAGTGTGGCGGCATCTGCATTTTTTAATGCATCACATTCTTCGGATGAAAGATTTTCTGCCATATAATATTGATTATTATATAGAAGAATCTGATCGTAAGTCTGTCCGTCTGCCGCTTCAAAATCTCTCGTCAGGTAAGTGTCATGATAAGGAACAGCACCCGGCGCATCCGCAGTGGTTTCGATGTACGGTGCGTAATAGCCGTTGATATAATCATCGATCGCATCACCGATGACGATCGGGCGGTAAAGTTCTACCACGATGATAAAGAGGACGAGGACTGTCGCAGCAGTCATAACCCATTTGTGCGGTTTTAAATAGGCCAGTAAACGTTTCATAGTTATGCGTCCTCCTTTCCTGTTTTTGCAGCTGGATGATCCTGTCTGATGAGCGCTTTTCCGGCTTCACCGTGGATGGCTTCTAACTGCTGTTTTTCAAACATATCGTAATAAATGCCGTGTTTTGCCATAAGGGAATCGTGATTTCCGATCTCAGCGGCAGTGCCGTCCTCTAACACCATAATGATATCTGCATTCTGGATCGTCGAGATGCGGTGCGCAATGAGAATGGTCGTCTTTCCTTCCCGGTTTTTCTTTAAATTGGTTAAAATGTGTTCCTCGGTGTCGGTATCGACAGCGGAGAGGGCGTCGTCTAAAATCAGGATCGGTGCATTTTTCATCAGTGCCCTGGCAATGGAGCTCCGCTGTTTCTGACCGCCGGATAAGGTGACACCGCGCTCACCTACAATTGTCTCATAACCGTTCGGGAACTGGACAATATTTTCATGGATGCAGGCAGCGCGTGTTGCGGACTGGATGGCTTCCATATCCTCATTTTCAGCGCCAAATGCGATATTGGATTTCAATGTGTCCGAGAACAGGAAGTTATCCTGCGGAACGTATCCGATATTTTCACGCAGTGTTTTTAAAGGAATGGTGTTAATGTCCTTTCCATCAATGAAAAGCATGCCCGGTTTCGTGTTGTAAAGGTGCAGCAGGAGATTTACCAGTGTGGATTTTCCGTTTCCGGTGCGCCCGATGATCGCAAGCGTTGTTCCAGCAGGCACATGCAGGGTGATGTCGTTTAAAGTCGGTTCGCTGTGGCCGCGGTGGATGAAGGTAAGGTGATGAAAATCAATTTCGCCCTTAATGTCGTCCACATCCTTTGTTTTGTCGGTGTCTGCAATGGCAGGCTGTTCTTTGAAAATCTCCTGGATCCTTCGAATGGAGGCAGCACCCTGCGAAAACATATTGACGGAATCCCCGCAGGCTAACATCGGCCAGACAAGCATGTTAATATACTGGTTAAAAGCGACAAAGCGTCCAAGCGTGATGTCCCCGACCAGCGCAAGATAGCCGCCGTAAATGAGCGTAAGCAGCGAGGAAAGCCCGATGATGACATCTAAAAGTGGAATGACGATCGACTGGATCTTTGCAATGCTTAAGTTCTTTTCCATGGTGTTTTCGTTTTCTTTTAAAAAGTGGTAACGCTGTGCCTTCTCACGGACAAACGCTTTGATGACACGGATACCGGAAAAGCTTTCCTGCACGTAGTCGGTGAGATCGGAAACAGCCTCCTGCCTTGCAGTAAAGCGCGGACGGATGATTTTTCCATAATAAATCTCGCCAAATAAAATGAAAAGCATTGGGATGACTGCAATCAGTGTGAGCTTCACGCTGACATAATACATCATCTGGAAAATGACCATAAGGGTCATGACGGAGGCGTCAAACACACAGATGACGGCAGGTCCAATCGCCATGCGGATCGCGTTCAGGTCGCTGGTAAAACGTGTCATCAGGTCACCGGTTTTGTGCTCGTTGTAATATTCCACATCCATTTTCTCCAGATGGGAAAACATGTCGTTTCTCAGCTCTTTTTCGATGGAGCGGGAAGCTCCAAACAGGAAGTACCGCCAGAAGAAACGGCCGACCGCAAGCAGCAGTCCAAGCAGAAAAAGGTAAAGCAGATTTAATTTGACTCCGCTCCAGTCAAGGCTGTGGGCGGTGAGTCCGTCGGTGATGACACCGGTAAGTTTCGGAATAAAAATATTGGCAAAGTCTACCACAAAAAGCGTGATGATACCAAGCGTATACTGGACTTTATGCCGTTTGATATACTGAAAGATAAATTGGAAAGCGTTCATAAATAAATCTCCCTTAATAATGTCCTGCGGTAAACGGTTTTACGGAACTACCATAAAACCGCAGAGTATCTTCTATTCTATACTTCTTAAAGCAAAGTTGCAACCTGCGAAAATAAAATGATATACACGGAAACAGAAGAGTTACTGTCTGAATCCGTAAGAAGCCGGGGAAAAAGAGCACAAAAAAAGTTTTCCTGCAAAAATCCTGAAAACAGATATTTCTACAGAAAAACCTCTTTTTTATTTATACATCGCACAGATCAGACTGTATCACAGGAAACAAAATACCTAATCACATCCGAGCAGAATGTCAACCGCATGCTGCAACTCAGGGCGGTTGCGGTAGGCGTAGATGATCTCACGCTCATGATAAGTCAGGGAAGCTGCCGGATCATCAGGCTGGTCGTAACCGAAGGAGTTCAGGATGTCCGGGATTTTGTATATCTCGCACAGTAAGAGCAGTGTGTCCGCCGTTGGCTGTGCCTGTCCGCTTTCCCAGCCATAAATCGTCTTCGGTGCAACATCAATATCATGTTCCATCAGCCTGATCGATACGTCTTTCACTGAGTAATGATTTCGTTTTCTATATTCTTTTAACACCTTTGGAATTAATTCATTTCGCATAAAAATCCCCTGTTTCTGAAATTTAAAAAGTTATTATGGTTATCATATCTCACATATTTTAGACCGTCAATTAATTCTGATTATATGGGAAAATATGGTTGAAAGTCTTGAATTATAAGAATATAATGTGCGTAAGCAATGAGCGGTGCCAATCGAGAATATGTAGACCGAACATGCTTGCATGATGAGGTCTGCATATATCGGGAAGAACACATGAGAAAAGGAGCGGAGCGCATGAATAAATCCAGAGTGACAGAATATATCCTTGCTTATATGCAGGAAAAAGGAATTTCAGCATCTGAGATTTCAGAACAGACACAAGTTCCGGAAGAAAAACTGCATCCGGATTATAAAGAACCTCTGCTTGCCGAAGAGTTTTTAGAGCTTTGTGTTTTTTTACAGTTATCACCGGAAGCGATTGCAAAAACGATAAGAAAATGATGAAAAAGAGAATAAGAAAAACTTCCCTGATCCATACTAAAAGAAAAAGAAAGTGTGGATACGAATATGCAGAAGGGAAAACAGAGCCTCTGTTTTACAGAGGCTCCTTTTATTATCAGCACGGCAAATATTGTTGGAAAAAAGGAGGGAGAGGGACCTCTGGCAGGTCATTTTGATGTGATCGGTGAGGACGATAAATTTGGTCAGAACACATGGGAAGAGGCAGAGAGCACGCTGCAGAAAGAAGCTTTCACCATGGCGGTCGGCAGAGCCGGATTAAAAAAAGAGGACATCCGGTATCTTTTCGCAGGCGATCTTTTGGGGCAGACCATGGCGACCTCGTTTGGGGTGCTGGATTTTCAGGTACCGCTCTTTGGACTTTACGGAGCCTGCAGTACCTGTGGGGAATCGCTGTCTCTCGGTGCGATGTGTGTAGCGGCCGGCTATGCGGATCACGTCGTGACTATGACTTCAAGTCATTTTGCCAGCGCAGAAAAACAATTCAGATTCCCGCTCGAATATGCAAACCAAAGACCGAAATCGGCCACCTGGACAGTGACCGGAAGCGCTGCTTTCGTCCTCGGAAAAGAGAAGGGAATGGCAAAAATCACAGGGATCACAACCGGAAAAATTGTGGATTTTGGGATCAAAGATTCCATGAACATGGGGGCAGCCATGGCACCAGCAGCCAAAGAGGTCATCAGACAGCATTTTGAGGATTTCGGGCGAAGTGAAAAAGAATATGACAGGATCATTACAGGAGATCTCGGAACGGTAGGACAGAAAATTCTCATTGACCTGTTGTTAAAAGACGGTTACGATATCAGTAAGATACACTCGGATTGTGGAATTGAAATTTTTGATGCTGAAAGCCAGAATACCGGGGCAGGTGGTTCCGGATGCGGATGTTCAGCAGTGACGCTAAGCGCTTACTTTTTAAAACAGATCGAAGATGGAACGTTAAAACGGATATTGTTCGTGCCGACAGGCGCATTGCTTTCAACGGTGTCTTTCAATGAAGGAATGACGGTGCCGGGCATTGCACACGCAGTTGTCATCGAACATGCAGATGCATAGACAATGGATTTTCAGAAAGAAAAGAGGATGAAAAATGGATTATATCAATGCATTCTGGGTAGGCGGACTGATCTGTGCACTTGTCCAGATTCTTATGGAGAAAACAAAAATGCTTCCGGGCAGGATCATGGTTTTACTCGTATGCCTTGGGGCGGTGCTTGGCGCATTGCAGATTTATCAGCCATTCATAGAGTTCGCGGGAGCCGGTGCAAGTGTGCCGCTGCCAGGCTTTGGAAATACACTCTGGAAAGGCGTAAAGGAAGCAGTGGACGAGAATGGATTTATTGGCATTTTTATGGGAGGATTTAAAGCGAGTGCGGTTGGTATTTCCGCAGCACTGATTTTTTCCTATATTGCAAGTATCATTTTCCAGCCGAAAATGAAAAAATAGTAACCGGAATGGAGTGGTGAAAATGGATAAAGAGAAATTGAAAGCCTATGGCGTTGATTATGAAAATGCAGTGAAACGTTTTGCGGGAAATGAAGCTTTATATGAAAAATTCTTGAAAAAGCTGACTGAGGACGATCATCTTGCAATCGGGGAACAGGCAATGAAAGAAGAACGGTATGAGGATGTGTTAGAGGCCGTTCACGCCTTAAAAGGGGTTGCAGGAACCCTTGGAATGACGGAACTGTTCCAGGCAGCATCAGAGGTAGTAGCTTCCATACGTAAAAATGAAATCGGCCATCTGCAGGAGCAGATGGCTAAGGTACATACAGAATTTGAAAAAGCCTGTGAGGCGGTTTCCTGAACAGATAGTTATGCTGCCCGCCTGTGTGCGAAAGTGTGCGCCTGGCGCACACTTTGTTCCATATTATTTAAAATAACACCGGGCGTGTGGAATCTAATTCGCGGAGCAAAGCGGCAAAATCGGCATGATCTTCCGGGAGTTTCCAGCAGAGGATGGAAGGGTGATAAGCGTTCTGCAACACATATTCTGTGAGCAGATTCCTACAGTCCTCCTCATCTGCAGCAATGTCGCAGAGTTCTTTTAATTCCACACAGGCAAAACTTCCGTCCCCGTCCATATCGTCATAGACAAATGGATCAGATTCCAGAGTGCGGATGAGATCCTTTTCCGGGACACAAAGACCGTTTACGAGGACAGAGCCGTTTGATTCCATGGACAGATTGCGCAGTCCAAAAGGAAGGACAATCTGATCTTCTGTGGCGCCATTAACGATCAATCCTGCCACGACCACATAAAGCTTTGGAGAGGTTTTTCCATTCCAGAGGCATGGGTTTGTCAGATGGCAGATATACTCTGGTGCCGAGACCGGAACACTTTTATTTGCAAGCATTGTTCCTGTAGTAGTAAGCACAGTGTAAGAGATCATGGCATCTTCCGGAAGGTTTTTTGCATGGGCAGTGATACGGATACTTGCAGAGGAGGTGGAAATCTCCTGTGGGATCACGGTAAGTCCTGCATCACCAAAGTGGTCTAATGAAAAATGGTGTTTTCCGACAACGATAAGACTTGCGTCTAAACAAGGAACTTCACTGTCACAAACAATGTCTAATTCGTTGTCGCCATTTACGATCTGATCGGTGACATCCACGCGGTAAAGCGTATAGCTTCCGGTGTGAGCTCCGATTTTTTCCTGATTCACAAATACTTCCATGGAAGGTGCAGCTCCTAACAGTTCCAGATAATAGCAGTATTCGTCTTCCTTATTCAAAGGAAGGATTCTTTTGTGGACAGCTTTGCCGTCCGGAGTCTTTTCCGTGGATAATATCCAGTCAGAATTTATATTCAGAATGTTTCGCATATAAAATCTCCTTTAAGATAAAAATTCTTTACAGTTAAAATTATTATAATGTAAAACTTGCCAAAAGAAAAGAAGAAACCGGAGTTTCACTTATGAACTGCCGTTTACAGGTAGGTGTTACGGATTTCCCTAAGATTATGTTGTATTGCATGCCAACAAAGTATTTATAAGCATAAAAAATAGAACTGTTTGTTTTCAGGAGTGCTTCCGCTTGTTGTCGCTGGCAGCGGTACTAAGAAAGCATCCATCGTGATTTCAAAATCCAATTACATTGTCTTTTGAAATCGCAATGTCTGCTTTCTAAGGACCGGCCGCTCCCAAAATCCTGAAAACAAATCAGTTCTATTTTTTATTTGTCCAAGGCTGTGTGGCATGCAACATTCAGGTTGTGAAAATCCGTCAATCCATGTTACGAGCGGCAGTAATCAAAGCTTAAACTCCGTGAGGAGTGCCCTTTATCATCGACGAATCACAAGACATTGAAAACGACTGCATTTTGTCGCTACCTCCTTTATAGGCACTCATTCCATAACCGTGAGTTCCATAACGTAAATTGCAGATTCTGTGGTGCAATTCATAGCGTAAATTGGGCGCTTATATCTGCCCTTCACAACCTATAAAAGCACCACAGAATCTGCAAGGGAAGTAAGGGAACTGTGACCGTACCGCTTACCAGAAAGCAAAAGCAAAATGTGATAACCGCAAAATCCAGTTGGAGAAAAAATATAAAAATATGACGGCAGGTTATGAAAGTCTTATGTTCCTGCTGATTTCTGATAATCAGGATCGGCTATCAGGTGGGAAAAATCTACCGGAAATATTGCAGGGATATCCTTAGCATTATGGTGGTAATAATGAGTACAGCTATCACAATTTACTTTGGAGAATGGATAAAATCTGTCCTTCTGATAAACCTTATTGTACTGTTGCTTCTGGTGTAGGTGATCTATATCGGAATCTGGTGTTATGTGAAAGACTGGCGGGAAGAACGGGGATATTTTTAAAATCTAATTTGTTCATTGGTGTTATTTATATTTACTTTCATGCTAATATATATTATCATATTAGCACGAAAGGAGAAAGTATATGACTCAGTTTGAAAAATTAGATTTGTTGTTGCGTGAATGTGGAGGGACAATTCAGACATTTCAAGTCCTAAATAATGGAATTAGTAAGTCTGTGTTTTATGCCTATGTGAAGGAACGAGGATTAGAGCAGGCTTTTCATGGTGTGTATGTATCACCTGATACGTGGACAGATGCGATGTACCTTTTGCATTTACGTTGTGGTCAAGCTGTATTTTCTCACGAAACTGCATTGTTTTTTCATGATTTAACGGACAGAGAGCCTTTGAAATACACCATAACAGTAAGAACTGGATATAATCCAAGCCGTTTGCAGGAAGACGGTTTTCAAGTGTATACAGTAAAAAAGGATTTACATGAAATAGGGATCACAACTATGCTGACATCATTTGGACATTCAGTTCCGGTTTATGATATGGAGAGAACGATTTGCGATCTGCTTCGCAGCAGGAAAAATATTGAAATGCAGGTATTCCAAGAGGCATTAAAGCAATATGCGAAGCGTAAGGATAAAAACTTACGAATGCTCATGAAATACGCAGCTATGTTTCATGTTGAAAAGATACTAAGACCATATTTGGAGGTGTTACTTTAGATGATAACAACGGCAAGACAATTAAAGGATTTGATTCGTAATCTGTCAAAGAAAAAATCTGCAGATGCACAGATTTTGATGCGGAATTATATGATGGAACGTTTTTTAGAACGAATTTCTTTATCAGAGTATAAAAATCAGTTTATATTAAAAGGTGGGATGCTGGTGGCGGCAATGGTTGGTCTGGATGCCAGAGCTACTATGGATCTGGATGCTACCATAAAAGGCACTAATGTTAGTGTGGAGGATGTAGAAATGATTATATCCCAAATTATATCAATTCCACTGGACGATGGTGTTTCATTTCGGGTCAAACGGATATCGGAAATCATGGAAGAAGCAGATTATCCTGGTGTTCGTGTAAGCATGGAAACGAAATTTGATGGTGTAATCACACCATTAAAGATTGATATTTCTACAGGGGATGTAATTACACCAAGAGAAATCAAGTACAAATTTAATCTTATGCTTGAAGACCGCACTATTGAGGTATGGGCATATAATCTGGAAACGGTATTGGCTGAAAAATTGGAAACTGTTGTTAGTCGAAACGTTACAAATACACGAATGAGAGATTTTTATGATATTTATATTTTACAAAAGTTGTATGGAGAACAACTCCAAAAACAAGTTTTATGGACTGCACTTGTGGCTACAGCCAAAAAAAGGGGAACATTAGACCTGATAGAAGCTGAGGATATAAGAGAAATATTTGATGAAATTGAATCAAGTCTGGTTATGGAGACCTTATGGAAAACATATCAAAAAAATTATTCTTATGCTGCTGATATTTCATGGCATGCAATTGTGAAGTCAATCTGTGCATTATATGGAAGTATATTGGAGAATATGTATGACACATAAAAAACTGATATGTAAATTACGTTAGCATTTTGAGTTGCCTAAATTCGAAAGTTAGGAAAATCTTAATAATTTCTCAGGCAATCCATTGTGAATTTAGATGTTGTATTTGCTATACTTAATTGGAAATATGAGCAAAGGAGTTGAAAATATGTCTGAAAAGATATTGATTATAGATGACGAGCAAGATATAGCGGATCTGTTGGAGGTCTACTTGAAAAACGAAAATTACGTCGTTTATAAATTTTACTGCGCAACGGATGCCATGTCGTGTATTGAAAGCGGCGACATTGATCTTGCCATTCTGGATATTATGCTTCCGGATATGAACGGCTTTTCACTTTGCCAGCTTATCCGAAAGAAATACACTTATCCAATCATAATGCTAACGGCTAAAATTGAGGAAACGGATAAAATAACGGGGCTGACATTGGGAGCGGACGATTATGTGACAAAACCTTTTCGCCCACTTGAAGTAGTTGCCAGAGTGAAAGCGCAGTTAAGACGTTACAAGAAATATTCGCCCGGTATCATCACAGAGAAAGTTCCATCGGAACTTTCCTATAACAAATTGTGCTTGAATGTGCAGACCCATGAATGTCTGTTAGACGGTGAGACTGTTTCTCTGACACCGACAGAGTTTTCTATCCTTCAGGTTCTTTTGGAAAGCACTGGGAATGTTGTAAGTATTGAGGAACTGTTTCATGCAGTTTGGAAAGATGAATACTATTCTAAAAACAGCAGCACAATTACTGTGCATATCCGGCATCTGCGTGAGAAACTGAAAGATACTTCCGATACTCCGCAGTATATTAAAACGATTTGGGGTGTTGGTTACAAAATTTAAGCGAAAGGAGTACGCTATGAAAAGAAAATCTAATTGCTTCGTAACCATTTTATTTTTAATTTATCTGGCACTCTTGGTTTGGATCATACTGTTCAAACTACAATTTTCAATCAGTGATCTGGACAAGATAAGAAGTATAAACTTTATTCCTTTTCACTATGACAAGGAAATTGGAGCAGCATTTCACTTAACAGAGGTGCTCGAAAATTTCTTGATTTTTGTGCCTATGGGTATTTATCTTCAAATGCTTCTGCCAAGAACAAAATTATATGTGAAGTTCATGCTGATTGCTGGAACAAGTTTTTTATTGGAAACTATGCAGTATATCTTAGCAGTCGGATGTTCGGATATTACCGATGTACTCACAAATGCGGCAGGCGGTCTTTTGGGACTTGCTGTATATTCGATAGCAGCCTGGTTAATCGGAAATAGAATAAAAGCAAACAGACTGTTTTCCATTCTGGCAGGCATAGTAAGTGTTGTCGTGATTGTCCTGCTTGGATTTCTTCTGTTTGCTAATCGGTAGGAGGTGTATTCTCATGTCGAAGAAAGAAATGACAACAGAAAAGCGCCTTAAAGTGCGCTTATACCTATCATTGCTGGTTTATACCGTTGTTGGATATGGTTTGACCCTTATCTTGGACTACATCTTTTCAAAATTTGACAACGGTATTTTTGCATGGCTCAACTGGCGGCTCGATCTGCTTTTTATTTTGTATCTGATGATCGGCTTTGTATGTATTTTCAATTACTATTGGAAAAAGCCGTGGGGCTATCTGGATGAAGTAATTGATGCGACCCAAACGGTCTATGAGCAGAACAATCATACCGTATCATTGTCTGACCCACTGAAAGAATTGGAGGCACAACTCAATCAAATCAAAATGTCTGTTCTGTTAAGCAAACGGGCTGCAAAGCAGGCAGAAGAAAAGAAAAATGAAATTATTATGTATCTGGCACATGATATACGCACCCCTCTCACAACAGTAATCGGCTATTTGAGCCTGCTCCATGAAGCCCCTGACATGCCTGAACAGCAAAAGGAAAAGTATGTAAAAGTTGCGTTGAATAAGGCAGAACGCCTTGAAAAGCTCATCAATGAACTTTTTGAAATTACCAAGTACAATGCACATAAGGTCATTATCAAAAAAGAAAATGTAGATTTGCATTGTTTGATTGCGCAGGTAATAGATGAAATATACCCGACACTCTCTGCAAATGGCAACACGGCGGTATTTACTGCGGAGGACAACTTATCTGTGAATGCTGATCCCGAAAAGCTGGCGAGAGTTTTCAGTAATCTTTTACGAAATGCTGCGTCATATAGTTACCCGCAGACAGAAATCACTATATTCGCCAAACGGTTAGAGCATGATATTCAGATCACTTTTGAAAATCATGGAAAAACAATTCCACAGGAACAGCTTAACAGTATATTTGAAAAATTCAATCGCTTGGATGATGCCCGGCTTTCTAATACAGGTGGTGCGGGACTTGGTCTTTCTATTGCGGAAGAAATTATACATTTACATGGTGGAAAGATTACTGCATCTAGTCAAAACGAAACCATAGACTTTGTGATTACATTACCCCTTTCCGCTTAGGAAAATAAGAATGTGATCTTAGGAATTACTTAGGAATTTAAGCGTGTGATTTTTGAGATTGAAAAGCCTTTGTTCGGTACAATGATTATCGAACAAGGGCTTTTTATTGTTCAGCTGAAGCAAAAGAAAGGAGTGTAAGCATGGAACTGAAAATAGAGCATTTAAGCAAGCAGTTCAAAGACAAAACAGCAGTAAATGATGTCAATCTGACATTGACTCCAGGCGTTTGGGGACTTTTGGGGGCGAATGGCGCAGGGAAAACCACGCTCATGCGCATGATTGCTGATATTATGACACCAACCAACGGAGCGGTTTACTATGACGGAAAAAACATTCGAGAGTTAGGTGAAGTCTACCGAAGCAAGTTTGGCTTTCTGCCGCAGGATTTTGGGTATCACCGGGATTTTACGGTCAAAGATTATTTGGAGTATATGGCTGCACTTAAAGATATTCCTACAAGGGCAACCACCCCAAAGATCAATCATTTGTTGGACATTCTTTCGCTCTCCGATGTGAAAAAGAAAAAAATCTCCAATCTGTCAGGCGGCATGAAGCGTCGTGTCGGTATTGCGCAGGCTATGTTGAACGACCCAGAGATACTTGTCATGGACGAACCGACAGCAGGACTTGATCCCGGAGAGCGCGTGCGTCTGCGGAATTTCATTTCCGAGTTTTCGCATGATCGAATCGTGTTGATTTCCACCCATATCGTATCTGACATAGAATATATTTCTACACGCAACGCAATTATGAAAGCCGGAGAAATTGTTGATGTCGGAACTACCGCAGAACTTGTCAAGCGGATTGAGGGCAAGGTTTGGAATTGCATAATTCCGACCTCAAAGCTGCCGGAATGTGAAATGCGGCTGCGCATTATCAATCAGCGAGGCGAAGATCACAATCAGGTTTCTATTCGTTATCTGTCCGAACATTCGGAAATTGATGGGTCTGTTACAACGGAGCCACGATTGGAAGATCTGTATCTGTGGTTGTTCCCGCAGACAGACTTGGAAAAGGAGGACAGATAATATGTGGCTCTTTAGACTTGAACTAAAACGTATTTTGAAGTCACGGCGCACCCTGATTTTACTTGCAATCGCACTTTTGCTTTCCGTAGCCATGGCATACCTGCCTATTTCATTTGAGAGCATTAACCGTCCAAACGAAGATGGCACGGTTACAGAATTAGATGGCCTGGAAGCTATCAAGTACAAACAAGATTTATATAAAACATCCGCTGGTGAAGTGACCCCGGATAGGATCAAATCGGCTTTGGAAACTTATCAAAGCTGCGTTCGAGAATATGGGCCAGTCGAGGAAGAGGGCTTTCCTCTGGCTGTATATATTGAAAAAATCGTCCCATTCCGTCACTTGCTGATGGGTCTGCCCGAAACGTTTGCTGATCCATTAACAGGCATTGGTGCTGATTTAATGGATATTGACCCGAATGACATTGACGGAGCCTATTATGAAAAGTGCGCAGAACATTTACAGGATGTCATGCGGAATGGACAAAGAGAAAACGAAACCGCACAACAGAAAGCTCTTGAAAAATATTCAGAACTTGATACGCCATTTTATCTTCATTCTGGAATTTCTAAAGATGCATTTGATTATATTGAGTTGTATATTTTGTGCCTTGCTATTTTGTGTGTGGCAATCGCAGCTCCTACTTTTGCTGGAGAATATCAAACGGGCGGTGACAGCATCCTGCGAACCACCAAATACGGGCGTAAACAATTAGCAATTACCAAAATTCTGGCGGCATTTACACTTTTCGTTGTTACTTTCCTTGTCGGGATCATGGTACACATTCTGATTTTAGATGCAGCGTTCGGGACGGATTGCTTAAAAACATCGTTTCAGATGCGATACTCTATCATTAATCTGCCAAACATCAATCTGGGGCAGTTGCAGATAATTCTCGCAGCAGCGGGCTTGCTTTCTGTATTAGCAACGGTTAGCTGTACGTTGTTCCTGTCTGCAAAATGTAAAGACACATTGACAGTTTTGCTGATCTCTATTGTAGTTCTTCTCATGCCGCTTTTTGCTTATGTGGCGATGGGAGCAACATGGCTCTCTACCATACTTCCATCTGCCGGAATTGGTATGCAGAACAATTTCCTTTATCAGCTTGCAGATTTCAATTATCTGAATATCGGTGGAATGAGTTTCTGGACACCGCATGTTATTTTGATTTCGGCAGGAATTGAATTATTTGTGTTTACATTCTTGGCGATTCATTCCTATTGCAGACATCAGGTAGCATAAAAGAAGTTCAAAATTTGACACGTCTATTCGGAATGGAGGTTTTCATTTAAAACAGATCAAATTTCTAATCCAGCATATAGCAGGCACTCATCTCATAACCGTGAGTTCCATAACGTAAATTGGCAGATTCTGTGGTGCGATTCACAGTGTAAATTGGGCATGTATAAGCGTCCTCTCACAAGTCATTCGTAACGTAAATGAAAGAAAAACGGTACAGACAAATATGATTTCCTTTGTGAGCCATGGAGATAAGACTCTTTAGAGGCTTATCGGAATGCCCGGCGAACAGGAACATCATATTTCGTCTGTACCGTTTTTCTTTTCATAAACCTATAAAATCACGACTTGTGAGAGACGCTTATATCTGCCCTTCAAACTCTAGAACTGCACCACAAAATCTGCTGCTCCACGGTAAGTTAAACTCCGGTTACTACCGCTTGCATTTTGTAGCTGCCTCCACAAATCCATGGAACAGTGGATGTGGTCTGTTAGGTCTGGACTTCAGTTCAGGATGCGCCTGTGTTGCAATGAACCAAGGATGATCCGGAAGTTCTACCATCTCGACAATACGTCCATCAGGAGAAGTACCGCAGAGTTTCATGCCATGTTCTGTGAGGACTGCACGGAAGTCATTATTTACTTCGTAACGATGGCGGTGACGTTCTTCAATATTTTCAGTTCCATATAATTCATAAGCTTTTGAAGTCTTGTCTAAAATACATGGATAAGAACCAAGTCTTAAGGTTCCACCGATATCTTCCACACCATTCTGGTCTGGCATTAAAGCGATGACCGGATGTGTTGTGTTTGGATCAAGCTCAACACTGTGAGCATCGTTGAATCCACAGACATGTCTTGCAAATTCGATGATGGCAACCTGCATACCAAGGCAGAGACCAAGGTAAGGAACCTTGTGTTCACGGGCATACTGTGCAGCGAGAATTTTTCCTTCCACACCACGGGAACCAAATCCGCCAGGAACTAAGATACCGGAAACATCTCCTAAATATTCGTCTATATTTTCAGGAGTAAGTTCCTCGGAATCTACCCATTTAATGTTGACAGTGGCATGCTCTGCGATTCCGCCGTGTTTTAATGCTTCCACAACAGAGATATATGCATCGTGCAGGGCAATATATTTTCCAACTAATGCAATTTTTACTTCTTTATTTGGATGACGGAGTGCATCTACCATTGCTTCCCAGTCTTTTAAATCAGGTTCTGGGCAAGCTAAATGTAAAGCTTCACAGGCAACTTTTGCAAGATTCTCTTTTTCCATTGCAAGTGGTGCCTCATATAAGTATTCCACATCAAGGTTCTGCAACACATGACTGTTTGGCACGTTACAGAACAGAGCGATTTTATCTTTTAAACTCTGATCTAATTCGTGCTCGGAACGGCAAACGATAATATCAGGCTGGATACCCATTCCCTGTAATTCTTTTACGGAAGCCTGTGTCGGTTTTGTTTTCAGTTCGCCGGAAGCCTTTAAGTATGGAATCAGCGTTACATGGATAAGAATGGCATTTTCATGTCCGACCTCATGCTGGAACTGGCGGATCGCTTCTAAGAAAGGCTGGCTTTCGATATCACCTACGGTTCCTCCAACTTCAATGATGGCAATATGTGTCTCATCGGAAGTGAAATTGCGGTAAAAACGGCTCTTGATCTCGTTTGTGATATGAGGAATGACCTGAACAGTTCCTCCGCCGTAATCGCCACGGCGTTCTTTCTGAAGAACGGACCAGTATACTTTTCCGGTTGTGACATTGGAATTTTTGGTTAAGCTCTCATCGATGAAACGCTCATAATGTCCAAGGTCAAGGTCAGTTTCAGCACCGTCATCTGTGACGAAAACTTCTCCGTGCTGGATTGGGTTCATGGTTCCTGGATCGATGTTGATGTAAGGGTCGAATTTCTGCATGGTAACTTTGTATCCACGTGCTTTTAAAAGTCTTCCGAGGGAAGCAGCGGTGATACCTTTACCGAGACCGGATACAACACCACCGGTGACAAAAACGTATTTTACAGGCATAGGGTTATCCTCCTCTAAAAATGTGAAATATAATGATTAGTAACAAAATCCTCTTAGTTTGTATACGGTAATGAAACGTTGTCTTAGTGCAGCGGAAACATTACACAATTTTTTTAACTGAAATAGTATACTACTATGTTTTTCTAAAATCTATAAAAAAATAAAAAAATTTTAGCAGTTAATCCGAGTGAGTTTATAAAATCTTTAGAAATGAAAGGAAAACTTCACGAACAATGTATTGCTTTTGAAGTTCAATTTCAATATAATAAGAAAGAATTTAATGTTTCATTATGGTTGAAAGATTAGGAGAACTTTTGCCGTAAGAAAATAATTCAATACGATAAGTCCAGCCAGACAAACCAGAATCTGGCTGTGGAAAGGATAGATTTATGGATAACCAGAGCAATTACAATAACGGCAATAACGGATACGGCGGAGGCGGCTATGGCAGCGGCGGTCCGGGAAATAATGGCAGCAATGGTAACAATAATAACAACGGCAATAATGGGGATAATAACAATAAGAATAACAAGAATGGCCAGATGATCATGGTGTTTATCCTGGTATCACTGGTATCATTGTTCATTATGAGCATGGTCATGAACCGGTATACTTCCATGAGCACTTCGGAGATCAGTTATTCTGACTTCCTTCAGATGGTAGAAGATGGAAAAGTAGAGTCGGTGGAATTTGATTCTTACCAGATCAATATCACACCGGTTTCTGAAAACAAGAATTCATATCTTCAGGAACAGACTTATTATTGTGGACGTTTGGATGATCCGGATCTGCTTCCTTTATTGAAGGATAAGGGAATCACGATCTCCCGTGTGATCCCGGACAACACTTCCACATGGATTTACAATATTTTAAGCTTCCTGCTTCCACTCGTACTGATCTGGATACTGATGGGCGTTTTGATGAAGCGTATGGGCGGCGGCGCTATGGGCGTTGGCAAGAGCACTGCAAAAGTTTATGTGGAAAAAACCACCGGCGTTACCTTTAAGGATGTTGCCGGACAGGATGAGGCAAAAGAGTCTTTACAGGAAGTTGTTGATTTCCTTCATAATCCGAAAAAGTACCGTGAGATCGGAGCAAAACTTCCAAAGGGAGCGCTGCTTGTAGGACCTCCTGGTACAGGTAAGACATTACTTGCAAAGGCAGTAGCAGGAGAGGCGGGCGTACCGTTTTTCTCTCTGGCAGGTTCTGATTTTGTAGAAATGTTCGTGGGTGTCGGTGCATCCCGTGTGCGTGATCTTTTCAAAGAGGCACAGAAACAGGCACCGTGTATTATTTTTATTGATGAGATCGATGCAATCGGTAAAAGCCGTGATTCCCGCTATGGCGGCGGCAATGACGAGCGTGAGCAGACCTTAAACCAGCTGCTTGCCGAGATGGATGGTTTTGATACTTCCAAGGGACTTTTGATCCTGGCTGCAACCAACAGACCGGAAGTTTTAGATAAAGCGCTGCTTCGTCCGGGACGTTTTGACCGTCGTATTATCGTCGATAAGCCGGATCTGAAGGGAAGACTTGAGACGTTAAAAGTTCATTCCAAAGATGTTCTTATGGATGAGACTGTAGATCTGGATGCACTCGCACTTGCAACCGCAGGTCTTGTTGGTTCTGATCTTGCCAATATGATCAATGAGGCTGCGATCAATGCGGTTAAGAAGGGCAGAAAATATGTAAATCAGGCAGATTTATTTGAGGCTTTTGAGTTAGTTGCAGTAGGCGGTAAAGAGAAAAAAGACCGCGTGATGAGTGACAAAGAGCGTAAGATCGTTTCCTATCATGAGGTTGGTCATGCGATTGTGACAGCACTTCAGAAGAACACAGAGCCGGTTCAGAAGATCACGATCGTTCCAAGAACAATGGGAGCACTCGGTTACACGTTACAGACACCGGAAGAGGAGAAGTTTTTACAGACGAAAGATGAACTGCTTGCCAAGATCACAACCTACATGGCAGGACGTGCGGCAGAAGTACTCGTATTTTCCTCCGCAACAAGCGGCGCTGCAAACGATATTGAGAATGCAACAGCAATCGCAAGAGCGATGGTTACACAGTATGGTATGTCAGATAAGTTTGGAATGATGTGTCTTGCTACAACAGAAAACCAGTATCTGGATAACCGTGCAGGACTGATCTGTGGCGAGGAGACCGCAGCGCAGATTGATGGAGAAGTTCTTTCCATTATCAATAAATGTTATGATGACGCAATGCAGCTTTTGATCGAGAACCGCGAATCATTAGATAAAATTTCCGAATACCTGTACGAGCATGAGACGATCACCGGAAAAGAATTTATGAAGATTTTCCGTGAGATCAAAGGTATTCCGGAACCGGAGGAAGAGAGCGGCAAGAAGAGCTTTATGGAACAGGCAATGGACGCTGAACGCCAGAGTAAAGGCAATGATGGTGAATAATGTTTGAGATTGCAGAAGAATTAAAAAAACTCCCGGATCAGCCGGGAGTTTATATTATGCATGACAGCAGGGATGCGATTATTTATATTGGAAAGGCTGTCAGCCTTAGAAAACGGGTGCACCAGTATTTTCAGGCAAGCCATGATGAGGGAATCAAAAAAGCACAGATGGTAAAACAGATTGCGCGTTTTGAATATATCATCACGGATTCTGAACTGGAGGCACTTGTTTTAGAATGTAATCTGATCAAGGAACACAGACCAAAATACAATACCATGCTGCGGGATGATAAGACTTATCCCTATATCAGAGTGACGGTCGGAGAGGATTTTCCGCGGGTTCTGTTTTCCAGACAACAGAAAAAGGACAGGTCACGCTATTTTGGACCGTACACAAGTGCAGGAGCAGTCAAGGATACGATCGAACTGATCAATAAATTATATCAGCTCAGAACGTGTAACCGGAATCTGCCAAAAGATATCGGAAAAGACCGCCCGTGCCTGAATTACCATATTCATCAGTGCAATGCACCGTGTCAGGGATATATCAGCAAAGAGGAGTACAGACAGCGTGTGGATGCAGCCGTTGAATTTTTAAATGGAAACTATGCACCAATTTTAAAATCGTTACAGGAAAAAATGATGGCTGCTTCCGAGGAGATGCAGTTTGAGAAGGCAATCGAATACCGTGACCTTTTAAACAGCGTGAAGCAGATTGCACAGAAACAGAAAATCACGCATAACGACGGCGAGGACAAAGACATTATTGCACTTGCTGCGGATGACAGAGACGCGGTCGTACAGGTATTTTTTATCCGGGATGGAAAACTGATCGGACGGGATCACTTTTATGTAAAGATCGGAAATGAAGATACTAAGGAACAAATATTGACTACATTTGTAAAACAGTTTTATTCCGGCACGCCGTTTATTCCGAGAGAGATCATGCTGCCGGAGGAGATCGATGACCATGAAGTATTGGCAGAATGGTTGGGGGAGAAGCGCGGCGGCAAAGTCTATATCCGTATTCCGCAAAAAGGAATGAAGGAAAAATTGGTGGAGCTGGCGCAGAAGAATGCGGAACTTGTGTTGTCGCAGGATAAGGAGAAGATCAAGCGTGAGGAGGGAAGAACCATCGGAGCGATGAAAGAGATCGCAGGATGGCTGGATCTTCCGGGCTTACAGCGTGTGGAAGCGTTTGATATATCCAACATCAACGGATTCGAGACGGTTGGTTCCATGGTGGTTTATGAAAAAGGAAAACCAAAGCGCAGCGATTACAGAAAGTTCAAGCTCCGCACTGTCACCGGGCCGGATGACTATGCTTCCATGCATGAAGTCCTTACAAGGCGTTTTACACACGGCATGCGGGAGCAGGAAGAAATGCAGGAGAAAGAACTCGGTGCAGAGTATGGCAGTTTTACACGCTTCCCGGATCTTATTATGATGGATGGTGGAAGAGGGCAGGTCAATATCTGCCTGAAAGTGCTGGATGAATTACATCTGAATATTCCGGTCTGTGGTATGGTAAAAGATGATAATCACAGAACCCGTGGGTTATACTATAACAATATTGAGATACCGATTGACCGGGGCAGTGAAGGATTCAAACTTATCACAAGAATTCAGGACGAGGCGCATCGTTTTGCTATCGAATACCACAGGTCACTGCGCAGCAAAGAACAGGTGCATTCCATACTGGATGATATTCCGGGAATCGGTCCGTCCAGAAGAAAAGCTTTGATGAAAAAATATCAGTCGTTAGAGGCAATCCGAGAGGCCTCGGCAGAAGATCTTGCCGACACCGAGAGCATGAACGAAAAAGCGGCGCAGGCAGTATATGAATTTCTTCACAAAGACGCTGTTCTGTGATATATTTATGACAATGGGTTTTCTATGCGGCAGAAGTATTTTCCGGCGCAGAGGAAAACAAAAAATCCCCAGAACATAAAGGAGAAAAGGGTATGAATGGAACGAATGGAGTAAGTGTCAGCAAAGTAGCACAGATCATGGATCTGTATAATTTCCTGCCGGACATGGATTTGAAAAAACACCGTATTAAAATCAGTGATGTGAACCGTCCGGCGTTGCAGTTGAGTGGGTTCTTTGAACATTTTGAGCAGTCGCGTGTACAGATCATCGGAAACGTTGAGTACACCTATTTACAGAGACTGGATGTGGAGAAGAAGGAAAAGATTTTACAGAAATTTACCACATATGATATCCCATGCATTATCTTCTGCAGGGATTTACAGCCGGATGAAGATTTTTTACAGATTGCTTCGGAAAATGATGTTCCGGTTTTGGGAACGAGGAGAAGCACATCGGAATTTATGGCAGAATTGATTTTCTGTCTGAGTGAACAGCTGGCACCATGTATTTCCATTCACGGAGTTCTGGTCGATGTCTATGGTGAAGGACTTCTGATCATGGGTGAGAGCGGAATCGGTAAGAGTGAGGCGGCATTGGAGCTTGTGCGCCGTGGACATCGTCTGGTAACAGATGATGTTGTGGAGATCCGCAAGATTAATGAGCATACGCTGATCGGCACTTCTCCGGACATCACGAGATATTTTATCGAGGTGCGTGGTATCGGTATTATCGATGTGAAAGCGCTTTACGGTGTTGAGTGTGTCAAGGAAAAACAGCAGATTGACCTTGTCATCAAGCTAGAGGACTGGAAGAAAGAAAATGAGTATGACCGTCTGGGTTTAGAGGATGAATACGCAGAATTTCTTGGAAATAAAGTGGCGTGTCATTCGCTGCCGATCCGTCCGGGACGAAATCTTGCAGTCATCTGTGAGACAGCAGCGGTTAACCACAGACAGAAGAAAATGGGTTACAATGCAGCACAGGAGCTTTACCGCCGCGTGCAGGAGAATATCACAAAAGGCCATGATGATGACGATTAAGCTGTGTATACACGATTATGCCGAAAGTGGACGGCACAGTTACATTTTTGCATATAGCGGAAAAACCGTTATAAATATATAGTTAGATTTGGAGATAAAATTATGGAAAACAAAATTGCATGGGAAAAATACCCGGAAGGAAATAAACGTGAGGAAGTATTTCAGTTTGCAGAGAATTACCGCAAGTTTATTTCTGATTGCAAGACAGAGCGCGAGTGCGTTACTTCTTTTGTGGAGAAAGCAGAAAAGGCAGGTTTTGTAAATCTCGAGAAGGTGATCGCAGAGCATACAGCATTGAAAGCAGGCGACAGAGTATATGCCAATAACATGGGAAAAGGCATGGCTTTATTTGTGATCGGAAAAGAGAGCATGGAAAAAGGAATGAATATCCTTGGAGCACACATTGACTCACCACGTCTGGATTTAAAACAGGATCCATTATATGAGGATACCGATTTTGCTATGTTAGACACCCACTATTATGGTGGAATCAAGAAATACCAGTGGGTAACGTTACCTTTGGCATTACATGGTGTTATTGCAAAAAAAGACGGAACTGTTGTAAAGGTAAATGTCGGCGATAAACCAGGCGACCCGGTGTTTGGAGTGAGTGATCTTCTGATCCATTTATCAGGAGAACAGTTAGAGAAGAAAGCTGCAAAAGTGATCGAGGGTGAAAATCTTGATCTTTTGATCGGAAGCATTCCAATGCAGACAGAAGATGAGAAAGTAAAAGAAAAAGTGAAAGCAAATATCATGAATCTTTTATCCAAAGAATATGGTATAGAGGAGGAAGATTTCCTTTCCGCAGAGATCGAGGTGGTTCCGGCAGGAGAAGCAAGAGATTATGGCTTTGACCGCAGCATGATCATGGGTTATGGACATGACGACAGAGTTTGTGCATATCCATCCTTTGAAGCAATGCTTGTGTCAGAAGATCCGGAGATCACAAGTGTCTGCCTCTTAGTGGACAAAGAAGAGATCGGAAGCGTGGGAGCCAGCGGAATGCAGTCCAGATTTTTCGAAAATACCGTTGCAGAAGTAATGGCAGCAGCAGGAAGTTATTCAGAACTGGCACTCAGAAGAGCACTGGCAAATTCCAAGGTGCTTTCCTCCGATGTATCGGCAGCGTTTGATCCGAACTTCCCAAGCGTTATGACAAAACGAAACACCGCATATTTTGGAAAAGGACTTGTATTTAATAAATATACAGGTTCCAGAGGCAAGGGTGGTTCCAATGATGCAAATGCAGAGTATATTGGAAAATTAAGAAATATTATGGATACAAATGAGGTATCCTTCCAGACAGCCGAGCTTGGTAAAGTAGATCAGGGCGGCGGCGGAACAATCGCTTACATTCTTGCAAATTATGGAATGAATGTCATCGACAGCGGTGTTCCGGTATTGAATATGCATGCGCCATGGGAGATCATCAGTAAAGTTGATCTGTATGAGGCATACAGAGGCTATATTGCATTCTTAAAGGAAGCTTAGGGAAGATCAATGAATGACCAGTTTTTGACAGAACTTCAAAATGTAATGGGTGGCTCCGGGATCTTTATGGAAGAGCCAATGAAAAAACATACAACGTTTCGTGTGGGTGGACCGGCAGATGTGCTGGTCCAGCCGGATGAAACAGCACTTGTGGCTATCCTTGCACTCTGCAGACAGTATCATGTGTCATATTCTTTTATCGGAAATGGCAGTAATCTGCTTGTGGGAGACAAGGGAATCCGTGGTGTGGTGATCGAGATGACAGACCCAATGGGAAACATTGAAGTGGATGGAACGAAAATCACGGCACAGGCAGGTGCGATGCTTTCGAAAATTGCCAATACTGCGGCATCGAATGGTCTGGGCGGCATGGAATTTGCTGCCGGTATTCCGGGAAGTGTCGGCGGAGCAGTTGTCATGAACGCCGGAGCCTATGGCGGAGAGATGAAGGACATCATTGAGAAAGTATATGTTCTCGATGAAAACGGTGCACAGTTGGAACTTGACAGAGATGCGCTCGACCTGGGTTACCGGCATAGCTGTATTCCAGAGAAAAAATATATTGTTACAAAAGTTGTTTTGGAACTTGTGCCGCGCAATGAGGCGGAAATCCGTTCCGAAATGAAAGAATTGAATGAAAAAAGAGCAGAGAAACAGCCACTGCAGTATCCGAGTGCCGGAAGCACTTTCAAAAGACCGGAGGGATATTTTGCAGGAAAGCTGATCATGGATGCAGGACTTCGCGGCTATCAGGTGGGTGGTGCGCAGGTGTCTGAGAAACACTGTGGTTTTGTGATCAACAAAGGGGATGCAACAGCAGCAGATATCTGTCAGCTGATGAGGGACGTATCGGATAAGGTACAGGCACAGTTTGGTGTAGTATTGGAACCGGAAGTGAAAATGATTGGTGAATTTTAAGCTGCAAACTTATGAGAAAGGTGTGGTTATAATATGAAATTCGTGATATTAACAGGAATGTCTGGAGCCGGAAAAAGTACAGCACTGAAAATGATGGAAGATATCGGCTTTTACTGTGTCGATAATCTTCCAATCCCTTTATTGGAAAAATTTGTGGAATTGTCTGATCTGCAGCAGAATGCAGAATTACAGAAAGTCGCTGTCGGGATCGACATCCGAAGTGGACAGGCACTTGAGGAACTTAGAAGTGTGCTTGACCGGATCAAGGCAAACGGCGGCGCTTATGATATCTTATTTTTGGATGCGGAGGATTCCGTACTTGTAAAACGATACAAAGAGACGAGAAGAAGCCATCCACTGGCAGGCTCGGAGCGTGTCGATAAAGGAATTGCAAAAGAGAGAGAGAGACTTGCCTTTTTAAAAGAGCGGGCAAGTTATATTATAGATACCAGTCAGCTTCTGACAAGAGAGCTGAAAGCGGAGATTGAAAAAATATTTGTGCAGAACCAGGATTATAAAAATCTGTTCGTCACGATTTTATCGTTCGGATTTAAATATGGAATCCCGGCGGATTCCGATCTGGTTTTCGATGTGCGTTTTCTGCCGAATCCATATTACGTGGAAGGGCTTCGTGCCAAGACAGGAAATGACAAGGAAATTCAGGATTATGTGCTTCAATTTAAGGAGGCGCACGAGTTTCTGGATAAATTAGAGGATATGATCAACTTCCTGATACCAAACTACATTGCAGAGGGAAAAAACCAGCTTGTCATATCAATTGGATGCACAGGCGGAAAACACCGCTCGGTAACGCTTGCCAATGAATTGTACAAGAGAATGGCGGACAAGAAGGAATATGGTCTGAAGATTGAGCATAGGGATATAGGAAAAGATGCCCTGCGAGGTAAATAGAATGTCTTTTTCAAGTGAAGTAAAAGAAGAACTTTCCAGACATCTTGGGAAAAGCCGTCATTGTCAGATCGCGGAGCTGGCGGCGCTGATCGCATTTGATGGAAAAGTGCAGGTGAGTGAATCCGGGTGTGACCTTTTTCTGGATTCTGAAAATGAACTGTTAAATACAAAGTACGATCTTTTGTTAAAAAAACTGTTCGATTTTTCGGAGGAGAAAAGAGAAAAATCTGGAAGAGAACAGAAGAAAATTTATGAGACAGTAAAAATGTGGGATGAGGATCATCAGATCCCGATGATCACAGAGACGGTCAATGGTCTGCTGCTTTTGCAGGGCTGTTGTAAAAGAGCTTACATCAGAGGGGCGTTCCTGGCTGGTGGTTCCATCAGTGATCCAAACAAGTCCTATCATTTTGAGATTGTGTGCAGGACTATGCCACAGGCAGAACAGCTTCGGGATACCATGAACAGTTTTGATGTGGATGCCAAGATCGTAGAACGAAAAAAACATTTTGTCGTTTACTTAAAAGAAGGGGCACAGATTGTTGATATTTTAAATGTGATGGAAGCGCATGTGGCACTGATGAATTTAGAGAACGTGCGTATTTTAAAAGAGATGCGTAATTCCGTTAACCGTAAGGTCAACTGCGAGACTGCCAATATCAGCAAGACGGTTAATGCGGCAGTAAAACAGCTGGAGGACATTACATATATCAGGGAAGTGATGGGGTTAGACAGCCTGCCGGACAATTTAAAAGAGATGGCGTTATTGCGGCTGGAATACCCTGAGGCACCACTCAAAGAACTTGGAATGTATTTAGATCCGCCGGTTGGAAAATCGGGTGTGAACCACAGACTTCGGAAAATCAGTGAGATCGCAGACGGATTGAGGGAATAGGAGGAGAATGATAAGACGATGAGAAAGACAGTAGAAGTGCAGATGGATGCAGGAATGGAAGCAAGACCGATCGCATTGATGGTACAGACCGCCAATCAGTTTTCCAGTCATCTTTATCTGGAGATGGACGGGAAACATGTCAATGCAAAAAGCATCATGGGAATGATGAGCCTTGTTCTGACAAACGGAGTGGTTGTCACGATAGATGCGGAAGGAACAGACGAAGTGGAAGCAGTGGAAGCATTAGAGAGACTTTTGACAGGCAAATAAATGTTGAATGAATAAGAGAGTATAGTGATTTATGGATATGAAAAAGAAATTATTGTTTGTATTCAATCCGTGCTCAGGAAAGGCACAGATTAAGAATCAGTTGTTAGACATCGTGGACACCATGGTAAAAGCGGATTATGAGGTTACGATATATCCGACGCAGTGTGCAGGAGATGCAAAAGAAAAAGTGGAAGCGTATGCCGGAAATTATGATCTTGTTGTGTGCAGCGGTGGAGATGGTACATTAGACGAAGTGGTAACCGGAATGATGCAATGCAAAGCAAAAGTTCCACTGGGATACATACCGGCCGGAAGCACGAACGATTTTGCTTCTTCGCTTGGAATACCGAAGGATATGGAAAAAGCGGCAGAGGCGGCCGTCACAGGAAAACCGTTTCCGTGCGATGTCGGTCTGTTTAATGGGGATTATTTTGTCTATGTCGCAGCATTTGGACTTTTTACAGAAGTGTCTTATAAGACGAGCCAGGAATGGAAAAATGTGCTCGGTCATGCCGCTTATATTTTAGAAGGCGCAAAATGCCTTCATGATATCCCATCCTTTATGATGCAGGTGGAATATAACAATATGCGTATTCAGGACGAGTTTATCTACGGAATGATCACAAATTCTACATCTGTAGGCGGATTCAAGGGGATGACCGGAAAAGATGTTCTGCTTGATGATGGTGTTTTTGAAGTTACACTGATCAAAAAGCCGAAGAACCCGATGGAACTGAATGAGATCATCGCATCACTGATCAATCTCGTAGATGACACGGATATGATTTATTCATTTAAGACAGCCGAAGTGAAGTTTACCGCTTCCAGGGAGATCCCATGGACTCTGGACGGGGAATTTGGCGGTGACCATGAGGAAGTCTGTGTGAAAAATCTGAAACAGGCAGTGGACATTATGGTCAAAAAGCCGGAAGAATAAATGATTTGACAGTTATATATGTTAAAAAAATAACTTTATTTTTGCATCAAAGTAATATATAATGAGTGCAAGTGAGGAAAATACGAAAAGATTTGTATTTGACGAACGGCGAAGTTACTGAGTGATAAAATCACGAGGTAATGAGTGCAAATGGGAAATATATTTTTAAAATTATGGAGGAATTAACAATGTTAGTATCTGCAAAAGAAATGTTAGACAAAGCAAAAGCTGGTCATTATGCTGTAGGTCAGTTCAACATCAACAACCTTGAGTGGACCAAATCTGTTCTGTTAACAGCACAGGAGTTAAAATCCCCTGTTATCTTAGGTGTATCTGAAGGTGCTGGAAAGTACATGACAGGCTTTAAAACAGTAGCAGCTATGGTAAAAGCTATGGATGAAGAACTTGGAATCACAGTTCCTGTAGCATTACACTTAGATCACGGAACATACGAAGGATGCTACAAATGTATCAAAGCTGGTTTCACATCTATCATGTTTGATGGTTCTCATTATCCAATCGAAGAGAACGTTGAGAAAACAAAAGAGTTAGTAGCAGTAGCTCATCAGTTAGGCTTATCTATCGAGGCAGAAGTTGGTTCTATCGGTGGAGAAGAAGACGGTGTTGTAGGTATGGGCGAATGTGCTGATCCTAACGAGTGTAAAGCAATCGCTGATCTTGGTGTGGACATGCTTGCAGCAGGTATCGGTAACATCCATGGAAAATATCCGGCAAACTGGCCAGGATTAAGCTTTGAGACATTAGCAGCTGTTCAGGAGAAAACAGGAATGATGCCATTAGTACTTCATGGTGGTACAGGTATCCCGGCTGATATGATCAAGAAAGCTATCGACCTTGGTGTATCTAAGATCAATGTTAACACAGAGTGCCAGTTATCTTTCGCAGATGCTACACGTAAATATATCGAAGCTGGTAAAGATCTTGAGGGTAAGGGATTTGATCCTCGTAAATTATTAGCTCCAGGTGCAGAAGCAATCAAAGCTACTGTAAAAGAGAAGATGGAATTATTTGGTTCTGTTGGAAAAGCTGAATAAAATATCAAGAAAATAAAGACCTTGTAGGGCGGAGAATCCGTTCTATGAGGTCTTTTTCTATTTTTTCCTTGGAACATAAACGATTTATTAGTTGCATTTAAGTGTAGATTCTCTTATATTAGTATAAGAACATCAAATCTGAGGGGATTTAGATGAGAGAAAGGATATCAAACAAGATGATGGAGAAAGAGAACTTTAATGTTGTAGATATCTTTGGCGAAAACGTATTCAACGATTCTGTCATGCAGGCTCGTTTACCAAAGAAAGTTTACAAAAAACTTCACGAAGTCATGGAGGAAGGAAAAGAATTAGACCTTGAGACCGCAGATGTGGTTGCCCATGAGATGAAGGAGTGGGCAATTGAAAAAGGTGCAACACATTATACGCACTGGTTCCAGCCGTTAACCGGAGTTACGGCAGAGAAACACGATTCTTTCATTACGGCGCCTATGGAAAACGGCAAGGTTTTGATGAGTTTTTCGGGAAAAGAATTAATTAAAGGTGAACCGGATGCATCATCTTTTCCATCCGGTGGATTAAGAGCGACTTTTGAGGCGAGAGGATATACAGCATGGGACTGTACTTCCCCGGCATTTGTCAGACAGGACGCAGCAGGCGCAACACTCTGCATTCCGACTGCATTCTGTTCCTACACAGGAGAAGCGCTTGACCAGAAGACACCATTGCTTCGTTCCATGGAAGCAATCAACGAACAGGCACTGCGTCTGATCCGTTTATTTGGAAACACAACCTCTAAGAGAGTAACTCCTTCGGTAGGACCGGAGCAGGAATACTTTATTGTAGACAGAGAAAAATATTTACAGAGAAAAGACCTGATCTTTACCGGACGTACTTTGTTTGGTGCAATGCCTCCAAAAGGACAGGAAATGGATGACCATTACTTTGGAAGCATCCGCGAGCGTATCGCATCCTATATGAGAGATGTCAATATTGAACTTTGGAAGCTTGGCGTGTCCTCGAAGACACAGCATAATGAGGTCGCACCTGCACAGCACGAACTGGCTCCGATTTATGCAGTGGCAAATATCGCAGTTGACCACAACCAGCTTATCATGGAGACTTTGAAAAAGGTTGCGTATCGTCATGGTTTACAGTGTCTGTTACATGAGAAACCATTTGCAGGGGTGAATGGTTCCGGTAAGCATGATAACTGGTCCATTACGACAGACGATGGCATTAACCTGTTAGAGCCGGGAAAAACGCCGCACGAAAATATTCAGTTCCTTTTGGTGCTGACCTGTATTTTAAAAGCAGTGGATACCCATGCCGATCTTTTGCGCGAATCGGCAGCAGATGTCGGAAATGACCACAGACTTGGCGCAAATGAGGCACCACCGGCTATTTTATCCGTTTATCTTGGAGAGCAGTTAGAGGACGTGTTATCACAGCTCATCAGCACTGGAGCTGCCACACACAGTATCTCCGGACAGAGATTAGAGACAGGTGTAAAATCCCTGCCTGACTTTATGAAGGATGCGACAGACCGTAACCGTACATCTCCGTTTGCGTTTACCGGAAATAAATTTGAGTTCCGTATGGTAGGTTCTCAGGACTCTGTTTCCCAGCCGAACGTTGTGTTAAATACAATTGTGGCAGAGGCATTTGCAGAGGCGTGTGATGAACTGGAAAAAGCAGATGACTTTGACATGGCTGTGCATGATCTCATCAAAAAATATGCGACAGAGCATCAGAGAATCGTATTCAATGGCAACGGATATTCAGACGAATGGGTAGAGGAAGCCGAAAGACGTGGACTTCCGAATATCAAATCCATGGTAGATGCCATTCCTGCATTAAATACAGAAAAAGCGGTTGCTTTATTTGAAAAATTCGGTGTATTTACAAAGGCAGAGCTTGATTCCCGCGTCGAAATCGAATATGAGACCTATGCAAAAGAAATCAACATCGAAGCAAAGGCAATGATCGATATTGCAACAAAGCAGATCATTCCGGCTGTTATCCGATATACCACAACACTGGCACAGTCCATCAATGCAGTAAAAGCAGCCTGCGGTGCAGATATCAGCGTGCAGACAGAGATCCTGGTGGAAGTATCAGATCTTCTTGCAGACACGAAGAATGCGCTTTCAAAATTAGAGGAAGTGACTGCACAGGGTGCAGCTATGGCACAGGGAAGAGAGCAGGCAGTATTCTATCGCGATGAGGTGATGACTGCAATGAAAGCTTTGCGAACACCGGTTGATAAGCTGGAGATGTTAGTAGATAAATCCATGTGGCCAATGCCATCTTATGGTGATCTCATGTTTGAAGTATAATTTTACATAGAAAATACAATTTTAACAAAAATAAATTGTTTCCATGGAAATAAATGTTAATTTTATACAAAATATGAAAAAAATAAAAAATAGTCTTGAAAAATGATTTTGATTGTATTATTTTAGTTACAACAACAAAACATTGCGAGAGAAAATGAACGAAGGCGTTCCAACAGAGTTGGAGCGCCTTTTTTTTCGTGAGTAGCGATGAAAATGCCGTGCTTGCACGAACATTTGAGGAGCACTGCGAAAACTTGAGAAACATTTGTTTCTCAAGTCTGTGAGCAGCGATGTTTGGTAAATCAAGAATCAAATCTCAGGGGATTTGGATGAAAAGAAAGGATGTAGAAAGATGAGCGAGAAAGAATACTTCAATGTAGCAGACATCTTTGGAGAGAACGTATTTAACGATGCTGTCATGCAGGAACGTCTTCCAAAGAAAATTTACAAAAAACTTCATGAAGTCATGGAGGAAGGAAAAGAATTAGACCTTGAAACAGCAGATGTCGTTGCACATGAGATGAAAGAATGGGCAATTGAAAAAGGAGCAACACACTATACACACTGGTTCCAGCCGTTAACCGGTGTAACAGCAGAGAAACATGATTCTTTTATCACGGCTCCAATGCCAAACGGAAAAGTATTGATGAGCTTCTCCGGAAAAGAGCTGATCAAAGGTGAACCGGATGCATCATCTTTCCCATCCGGTGGTCTTAGGGCAACGTTTGAAGCCAGAGGATATACAGCGTGGGATTGTACTTCACCGGCATTCGTCAGACAGGATGCAGCAGGCGCAACACTGTGTATTCCAACTGCTTTCTGTTCCTACACAGGTGAGGCGCTTGACCAGAAAACACCATTGCTTCGTTCTATGGAGGCAATTAATGAGCAGTCCCTTCGATTGCTCCGGTTATTTGGAAACACAACCTCGAAAAAAGTAACCCCTTCCGTTGGACCGGAACAGGAATACTTCATTGTAGACAGAGAGAAATACTTACAGAGAAAAGACCTGATCTTCACAGGCCGTACCTTATTCGGAGCAATGCCTCCAAAGGGACAGGAAATGGATGATCACTACTTCGGAAGCATCCGTGAGCGTATCGCAGCTTACATGAAGGATGTCAACAAAGAACTCTGGAAACTTGGTGTATCTGCAAAGACACAGCATAATGAGGTCGCACCTGCACAGCATGAGTTAGCTCCAATTTATGCAGAAGCAAACATTGCAGTGGATCACAACCAGTTAGTCATGGAGACATTGAAAAAAGTTGCTTACCGTCATGGCTTACAGTGCTTACTTCACGAGAAACCATTTGCAGGAGTTAACGGTTCCGGTAAACACAACAACTGGTCGATCACAACAGATGATGGAATTAACCTGTTGGATCCTGGCAAAACGCCACATGAGAATATTCAGTTCCTATTAGTTTTAACCTGTATCTTAAAGGCAGTGGATACACATGCAGATCTGTTAAGAGAATCCGCAGCAGATGTCGGAAATGATCACAGATTAGGAGCAAATGAGGCACCGCCGGCAATCCTTTCCGTGTTCCTGGGCGAGCAGTTAGAGGATGTGTTGTCACAGCTGATCAGCACTGGTGAAGCCACACATAGTATTTCAGGAAAAATGTTAGAGACAGGTGTTAAAACATTACCTGATTTCATGAAAGATGCAACAGACCGGAACAGAACGTCACCATTTGCATTTACCGGAAACAAGTTCGAGTTCCGTATGGTAGGTTCTCAGGATTCCATCGCACAGCCAAACGTTGTATTAAATACAATCGTTGCAGAAGCATTTGCAGAAGCCTGTGATGAACTGGAAAAAGCAGATGATTTCGATATGGCAGTACATGATCTGATCAAAAAATATGCAACCGAGCACCAGAGAATTGTATTCAATGGAAATGGTTATTCTGAGGCATGGGTAAAAGAGGCAGAGAGACGGGGACTTCCAAACATCAAATCCATGGTAGATGCAATCTCGGCATTGAATACAGACAAAGCAGTTGCATTATTTGAAAAATTTGGTGTATTTACAAAAGCAGAACTTGATTCCCGTGTTGAGATCGAATATGAGACTTACGCAAAAGAGATCAATATCGAGGCAAAGGCAATGATCGATATCGCAACCAAACAGATCATTCCGGCAGTGATCAAATACACAACGGTTCTTGCAGAGTCCATCACGGCAGTGAAGGCAGCATGTGGTGCTGATGTGAGTGTTCAGACAGAGATCCTGACAGAGGTATCTGATCTGCTCGCAGATGCAAAATCAGCACTTTCCAAACTGGAAGAAGTCACTGCAAAAGGTGGTGCAATGGAAGAGGGAAGAGCACAGGCAGTTTATTATCATGATGAAGTAAAAGCAGCTATGGATGAGCTACGTGCACCGGTTGATAAATTGGAAATGTTGGTAGATAAGTCCATGTGGCCAATGCCTTCTTACGGAGATCTGATCTTTGAAGTATAATAACAGAACGGTATACATAAAAAACTCCCATAAAAGGGAGGATGCCAGGTGGTTCTCCACCTGGCAGATTATGAAAAAGTTTATATAAAAAGTAATCAAAACTTTGAAACTGTCTTTTGTTTTTATGCTTTTATTATATGCAGAAGAAGTGAAAAATTCATGTTCACATCATGAAAGGTTTTTAAACAAATTGTGAACAAATAAAGAATAGAAAACAAGGAGGATTGTTATGAAGAAGTTAGAGATTATTATTAAACCGGAGAAACTTGAAGACTTAAAAGAAGTTTTAGATTCCTGTGAAGTAAACGGTATGAATATCGTAAACAGCATGGGTTATGGTAATCAGAAAGGTATCATTAAAAATTACCGTGGTTCTGAATATGCTGTAAATCTTCTTCCTAAGGTTAAAGTGGAGACGGTCGTGACAGATGAAGTTGCCCCAACTCTGATCGATAAGATCGTAAAGGAAATTAATACCGGACATTTTGGTGATGGTAAGATTTTCGTATATGATGTAGAAGATGCAGTTCGTATCCGTACCGGCGAACATGGTACAGATGCATTGTAAGATTCTATGGACGGAAAGAGGAGTCCTGAAATAGAATTAGTTTTTTGTTATGAAAAAATTGAATCAGGAAAAAACGATTATCAAAGGGGATAATAAAGGGTGTAGTCTCACCTGAATTATCTCCTTTTTTATATCGCAAAACAAGGAGGCTTATTATGGATATGAGTGTATGGTACCTGATGGGTGCAGCGTTAGTATTTTTTATGCAATGTGGATTTGCAATGGTAGAAGCAGGCTTTACAAGAGCAAAAAATGTGGGCAACATTACGATGAAAAACTTAATGGATTTCTGTATTGGTACAGTTGCATTCTATTTATTAGGTTATAACCTGCTCTGCGGCGAAGGTGGTTTCGTGGGATGGGGGCTGAATCCGTTTACCGGATTTGGTGAGACAGACTGGTCAGGTTTTGTATTTAACTTAGTATTCTGTGCAACAGCAGCAACAATTGTTTCAGGTGCAATGGCAGAGCGTACAAAATTCATTACCTATTGTATTTATAGTTTTATTATCAGTTTAGTAGTTTATCCGGTCGAGGCTCACTGGGTTTGGGGTGCAACACCGTGGCTTACAGATATGGGATTTACAGATTTTGCAGGATCAGCATGCATCCATATGGTAGGTGGAATTACAGCCTTCATTGGAGCAGCAATGCTTGGACCTCGTATCGGTAAATATGATAAAAACGGAAAAGCAAGACCAATTCTTGGACACAATATTTTAATCGGTGCTCTTGGTGTATTCATTCTCTGGTTTGGCTGGTACGGATTTAACGGCGCAGCAGCAACAGACACGATGCAGTTATCACAGATTTTTGCAACAACAACAATTGCTCCGGCAGTCGCAACAGTAAGTGCAATGCTTTATACATGGATCAGAAATGGAAAACCGGATGTTTCCATGTCCTTAAACGGATCTCTTGCAGGTCTTGTGGCAGTCACAGCAGGATGTGCGAATGTAGATGCAATTGGTTCGTTCATCATCGGTGCAGTTGCAGGTGTTCTGGTCTGCGTAGCAGTATACTTTATTGAAGATAAATTAAAAGTAGATGATCCGGTTGGTGCCGTAGCAGTACATGGCTGCAATGGTATCTGGGGAACGATCGCTGTAGGACTTTTTGATTACAAAGATGGTTTATTCTATGGCGGTGGTGTACATCATTTGTTAATCCAGTTACTTGGTATCGTATGTATCGCAGGCTGGACAATCGTTACAATGACAATTGTATTTACAGTACTTAAGAAAACAATTGGACTCAGAGTATCTGCTCAGGAAGAAGTAGAAGGACTTGACTCTACAGAACATGGTCTTGAATCCGGATATCCTGATTTTGTTCCAAGAGAACTTCATTAATTCGCACGAATCTAATTCGATTAGGTTCGTGGAATCTAATCCCCTTAGTAGTATATACATCAACACAAAAAGAACGGCGGCAGCCGTTCTTTTTGTATAGAAAAATGATAAAATACAGATCTTTTGAATCCATATGTGCGAATAAGATCATGTAAGAGACAAAAGTTTTATGGTGGATTTTTTGAAAACAAAAAGTTATAATAAAAGTGCTATATCAGATTACAAATGATATGGCTGAATGTGATAGAAAATAAGAAGGAAAAAAAATGAAGCGAAATCTTTTATTTATTAGCAGATATCCGGAGATTATAGATGAATTTCAGGGCATCTTAGAAGAAAAACAGATTGAGACAGAGATTGCACAAAATGGGACAGATGCAATGGAGTTGTTAAAACAGAAAGAATATCAGATACTTGTCACAGATTTAAATCTGGATGGATATAACGGTGATAAAATTTTATCTTATGTAAACCAAAAATTCCCGGATACGATCTGCATGTTATATACAAATTCGATCAGCGCCGTACAGTTGGGATTCTATTTGAACAAGCGGGATGTGTTCCGTGTATTTCTGAGACCGGTAAATTTCAGACAGGAATTTATGCAGGCACTGGAGGAAGCTTATGAATTTTATGATTTGAAAAAGCGTGACAGGGACAGTAGACAGGAACGTCTGAAACAGTTAGAGGGCAATCGTAAAGCAATTGCAGAGATAGAGAAAATCATAGAGAACCAGAATGAAAGCTGGAAAGATTTTGAAGTTTTTGCAGAACGTCTGCTTGGATTTACAATGGAACGATATGGAAGGAACTTGAATACAGAACAGCGCAGACAGTATTTTGCCAAAGAAAAAAAGCTGTTAAGGGCTATGTGTGAGAATCCGGATACTCATAATATAGCCAGGGCACAGAATGAGGCAGAAGTGCTCATGAAGTGAAAGTTTAGTGACAAATACATGATAAAAAATGCTAACCCGTGGGTTAGCATTTTTTATGTTTAAATATTTTACTGACCATCAACACTCTGATCCGTTGTGGCAGCTGGATCCGTTGTAGTAGTGCTGGCATCAGGCGTAGAAGCATCACCTGCCGGATCAGCACCAATCGGGTTGACACCGGTTGATCCAGGGAAGGAGTTTGTTCCAGTGTATGTGGAGTTAAACTCATTGTGTACGGTACATGTCTGACTTAAGAATGCATCTGTTAACAGGTAAGGTGCATCTTCGGTTGTCTCAGAACCGCCGATGACATATACACCCGTGGTAACGGTTTCAGCAGGGCAATAACTGCCGGCTAACATATTAGATGCGGTACAGATATTGGCTACAGTATGATGATCGCAGTATTCGGTTGGTTCTGTACCCTGTGCAAAATATTCTGTAATAACGCAGTTTCCACGGGGATCGTGATCACAGACACCTTCAATCGGAAGTTTCCCGGATTCTTTACATACAGCGACCGCAACAATTCCACTTGGTTTTGTGAAATCTTTGTAAGCAAGATTTTCGTGTATCCGTTTCATAACAGCTTTCCAGATACGTTTTGGATAGTTTGTATCGGAACCTTTCTGCATGGCATTATCATCGTAGCCACCCCAGACAGCACAGGTATAATAAGGTGTGTAACCTGCAAATAAAGCATCTCGGCTGCTGGTCGTTGTACCGGATTTTCCTGCCTGAGCCATGGAACTGCCAAAGTAAGCGGAAGTACCGGTACCGGAAGTCATAACATCTTCCATGGCACTTGTTAAGAGCCATGCGGTAGTATCTTTGATAACTGTATGAGATTCCGGTGTTGTATTATCAATTAAAACATTACCATCGTGGTCTAAAATCTTTGTATAGAACTTTGGTCTGATATAAGTTCCCTGATTTGCGATTGCAGCATAGGCAGCGGTAAGTTCAAGGTTTGATACACCCTGCGTGATACCACCGAGTGCAAGGGCTTCATTCATATCACGGGAATCAACGGTTGTGAAACCATATTCCTGTACATACTGCCAGCCAAGGGAAACACCAGCCTGTGCAAGTGTTTTTACGGTTACAATATTGATGGAGTCTGTGATCGCCTCTCTTAAAGTGGTAAAACCACGGTAACGTCTGTCGTAGTTATTAACAGATTTTCCATTTGCTCCGGCATAAGTGTAAGGGGCATCATCCTGCACGGAGGCAAGGGTAAGTCCACCTGCATCAAGCGCAGCGGAGTAGGCAGCAAGGATTTTAAAGGTAGAACCAGGCTGTCTGGTTGTATCGGTGGCGCGGTTGAGGGTTTTACTTGCTGTTTTATCGCCACGGCCGCCAACGATTGCTTTTACTTCGCCGGTTGACTGGTCAATGACTGTTAAGGAAGCTTGTGGCTGTAAAGTATAGATAACAGTTTCGCTTCCATCTACGATCTCATCACCTTCCTGCATAATATCTGCTTTGTATTGCTCAATAGCGGCATCTGCATCTTCCTCAGAGGCGAAGTTGATGGAATAATTCGTACTCTTGAAGTTTGGATTGTCCTTATTCTTATAATAAGAAAGCATCGTCTGCTCACTGTAGTTCTTTACAGAACCATCGGTCGAACGGATGGAAACACGGTAGGAGAAAGAAACTTTTGGACTGGATGTATAGTTGTCCTGGTTGTTTACTTCCTCATCGGCAATATTCTGAATATCCATATCCTGTGTAGAGTAAATGGTAAGACCGCTCTGGTAGAGTGTCTTGTATGCCTGTGTCTCAGTATAACCCTTCTGTTCCACAAGATCGCGGATGACCTGATCGGTCAGCTCATCAATAAAATAGGAATTGATGCCATTGTCCTGCAATTCTACGTTGACTAACTGGATCCTGTCGTAAACGTTATCTGCCACAGCTTCGTCATACTCACTCTGGCTGATAAATCCCTGATCCAGCATATTGTTTAATACTTTCATGCGGCGCTCCGCATTTTTCTCCGGGTTGGAGATCGGATTAAACCTGGACGGATTCTGTGTGATGGCTGCCAAAACAGCACATTCAGAGAGCGTCAGTTCTGAGACATCTTTTCCAAAATATCGCTCCGAAGCCACTGCCACACCAAGTGTATTCTGACCAAGGTTGATGGCGTTCAGATAATTTTCCATGATCCAGTTTTTGCTGACTTTTTTCTCAAGCTGTACGGCAAGATACTGTTCCTGGATCTTGCGCTCCAGTTTGTCGATGAAGGATGTCTCACTCGTCCACTCGGTAAACACAGTGTTCTTCAAAAGCTGCTGTGTGATCGTACTGGCACCCTGGGAAAAATTACCGCCGGAAGCGATGCCGGTAACGCCGGCACGGATGATACCGGTAAGGTCGATACCATTGTGCTCGTAAAAACGGGAATCTTCGAGTGCAACAAAGGCATGCTGCAGATTGATCGGTATCTCATCGATTGTTACATTTTTACGGTTTGAACCGGAAGCTACCAGAGTGGCAATCTCATTGCCCTGATTATCTAACACGGTTGTAAGATAACCGGTAGGTGTTGCGTCGATGTCATCGATGGATGGCGCAGAATCCAGAATGCCCTTATAGACGCCAAATCCAAGGCTTCCGCCTATAATTGCAACTGCAAAACAGCATACGAGCAATACCTTGCAAAAAATAACACGCATTTTTTTGCCGTACATAATGCCTTTGGAAGTCAGTTCGGCCTGGCGTTTCTTCGAACCTTTCTTTCCATAATTCATATAATAAGTCTCCTTTATGATCAAATGTTAAAAAACCACCGTCTATGTATTATATCAAATAAATGTGTCATAATAAAGAAAAAAGTGAAAATATTGATTCCGTTGCGTATTGCATTTTATATTTATTTCATGATAGTATTTTGATACAGAAAACAGCAAAGTATACATTATTATAGAAGAATCGTAATGATAAAGTGCGGAATCATTACGAAGAAACAGATCAGGAGCCATAAGAGATGAAAACAGTATATGCCGGTGGCGAGGGCGAAATTGTTGAGAAGAAATCCCGGTTTATTGCAACGGTGCGTCCGGTAAGCAGCGAAGAGGAAGCGGTTGCTTTTATTAATGAAATGAAAAAGAAATACTGGGATGCCAGACATAATTGTTCTGCATTTGTGATCGGGGACAGACAGGAGATCAGCCGTTGCTCGGATGACGGAGAACCGGCACAGACAGCAGGAAGACCAATGCTGGACGTATTATTAAAGGAAGAGATACATAATGTGTGCGTTGTAGTGACCCGTTATTTTGGCGGGACACTTCTGGGAACAGGCGGTCTTGTCCGTGCCTACCAGAAAGCGACGCAGACCGGATTGGAAAATAGTGTGATCATTGATAAACAGATTGGAAGAAAACTGACGATCGGAACGGATTACAATGGACTTGGAAAATTACAGTATCTGATTGCAAAAGATGAACTGACAACGATTGATACCGTTTATACAGAGAAAGTGGAACTGATCCTCATGGTTCCAAAGGAAAAAGAGCAGTCTTTTGAAAAAGAAGTGACCGAGGCAACCAGCGGAAATGCTGATATTTCCTGGGGTGACGAAGTATTATATGCAATGGTTGAAAAAAATCTAAAAATCTTTGAAAAAAATGCTTGACATTTTTATTAAGGGTGTATATAATAGCTATTGTTGACGGCGCAAAAGTCGAAAACAACAATACATAGGGCTATCGCCAAACGGTAAGGCAACGGACTCTGACTCCGTCATTTCAAGGTTCGAATCCTTGTAGCCCTGCTAGAAAGCACCACGGAAGTGGTGCTATTTTTGTGTAACAGGAAACTTTGTTCCATCATGGGAAATTGACATTTTCCAATCATGCAAAAACTTCCGGGTGGCAGCACAGTGCGTTGGAGAAGATAATTTCTTATTTTGATCAGGAGAACAGGATATGTATGATTTTAAAAGCAGGGTAAGATATAGTGAAGTGAACAGTGAAAGACAGCTTACGCTGCCGGCACTGATCGATTATCTGCAGAATTGCTGCACATTTCAGTCAGAAGATATGAATATCGGTGTGGAGTATTTAGAACAGCATCATGCTGCGTGGGTGTTATCGTCCTGGGAGATCGTCATGAACCGCTATCCAAAGCTTGCGGAGCATATTACGGTGAGCACCTGGCCATATAGCTTCAAGGGATTTTACGGTTATCGTAACTTTACAATAAAGGATGAAGCGGGAGAAATCTGTGCATTCGCCAATTCTGTCTGGGTTTACATGGATACTGCCACGATGCGTCCGGTGCGGATCGCAAAAGAAGTGCAGGATGCTTATATCCCGGTGATGGATGAGGCGATACAATATGATTGGTCAGATCGTAAAATCAGGATAGAGGGCACTCCGGTGGAGAAAGAGCCGGTTTTGGTACAGCGTTTTCATATTGACACCAATCATCATATGAATAATGGAAAATATATTCTTGTGGCAGAGGAATATCTGCCGGAGAATTTTAAGACAGAGAGTATTCGCGTGGAATACAAAAAGGCTGCAGTCATCGGGAACATGTTATACCCGGAGGTTTATGAGCAGCAGAACGGAGTAACCATTGTGTTGGCAGATGAGCAGAAAGTGCCATATGCCATTATGCAGTTTAGAGGAAAATAAAATGTTAAAATTAGGACAGTATCAGAAACTTACAATTGTAAAGAAAGTGGAGTTTGGAGTTTATCTCGCGGAAGAGCAGGATATGGAGAAACGTGTGCTTCTTCCGGCAAAACAGGTTCCGGAGAATGCAAAGACCGGGGATGAACTTGAAGTGTTTTTGTACAAGGATTCCAAAGACCGGATGATCGCAACGACAAATCAGCCAAAGATCACTCTTGGAGGGCTTGCTGTTTTGCGTGTGGCACAGGTTGGAAAAATCGGTGCATTCCTTGACTGGGGACTCGAAAAAGATCTGTTTCTTCCTTATAAAGAGATGACAATGAAAGTCCAGCCGGAAGATGAGGTTTTGGTAACACTTTATATTGATAAGAGCAGCAGACTTTGTGCGAGTATGAAAAAGCTTTATGATCTGCTTTCCACGGATTCTCCATACAAAGAGGGAGATCATGTAGAGGGAAGAGTTTATGAGTTCAGTGATAATTTCGGAACCTTTGTTGCAGTGGATGATAAATATTCCGCTATGATCCCACGACATGAAGATACAAGCAAACTTCGTATCGGAGATGTGATCGAGGCAAAAGTGACAAAAGTAAAGCCGGATGGAAAACTGGATGTGTCATTGCGTGACAAGGCATACCTGCAGATGGATGAGGATGCTGCGAAGGTGATGCAGGTTATTGAGGAATTTGCCGGAGTGCTTCCATTTGGAGATAAAGCATCCCCGGAAGTCATTAAGAGAGAGACCGGACTCAGTAAAAATGCTTTCAAACGTGCGGTGGGACGTTTATATAAGGAACATCGTGTGGAAATAACTGAAAGAAGTATCAGAAAGGTGGACTAACAACATGAAAAAAGTAATCAGTACAGAAAAAGCACCAGCAGCAATCGGACCATATTCACAGGCAATCGAAGTAAATGGTATGGTTTATACATCAGGCATTATCCCGGTTGTACCGGAGACAGGAGAGATTCCGGAGGGGTCTGTGGCTCAGGCGAAACAGGCACTTACCAATCTTTCTAATTTGCTGGAAGCAGCCGGAACCAATATGGACAATGTAGTTAAGACAACGGTATTCATCAAAGAGATGAATGATTTCAGCGCCATCAACGATGTGTATAAGACTTTCTTTACAGCAGATTTCCCATCCAGAAGCTGTGTGGAAGTTGCACGTCTTCCGAAGGATGTTATGCTTGAGATCGAAGCGATCGCAATCAAATAGGAAAAGCAGTTCCAGAGAACTCCATGTGAGCGATACTTTGGAACTGTTTTTTTTATGGAAATAAAAATACATAAAATATTCATGCTATATTTGGTAAAATCTGACAAAGTCTTGCTGTTGACAGTGCCAGGACACTTTGTTATAATAACCATGTAATAAATGTAACAAATTCGTAACAAATAGTTCTTGGAGGCAATATACAAGATGGATTATAGAATGAAGAGAATAGCAAGCTGTTTGCTGGCAGGTGCTATTGTAATTAGTGGAACAGGAGTCGGAACTTATGGTGCACAGACCGGTGGTGTGTCTGCAGTAATCGCAACCGGACTTTCTTCAAATGGTTCTCCGGCAGCAGGATTTTCCAAAATGCTTTCCCAGTGTCTGATCGAGAGTGACAAGGCAGTTGCAGAGGCAGCAGCCCAGGCAGAGGAGCAGGTCAGTGAGAATGATGTTCCGGTGGTTGCATCTGAGTACGCAGACATTGCAATCGCACAGGTAGATAATTATGTGAATGTCAGATCAGAACCGAACACAGACAGTGAAGTGTTAGGTAAGTTATATAACAATTCTGCAGCCACTGTTTTAGAGACAACAGAAGATGGCTGGTATAAGATCACATCCGGAAGTGTTACCGGATATGTCAAATGCGAGTATGTTGTAACAGGGGATGAGGAACTTGCAAAGAAGGTAAGTACCAGATATGCAACTGTAACAACTACAACTTTATACGTAAGAATGGAGCCTTCTACAGAGGCAGGTATTTTAACAATGCTTGGCGAGGGAGACGATTTTGTTGTTGTTGATGATTCTATGAAGGATAGCGGATGGGTCATTGTTACAACAGAGGAAGGCGATGGCTATGTATCCACAGATTATGTAAATCTCTGGACGGATTATGTAACCGCTGAATCCAAAGCGGAAGAGGAAGCAAGACTTGCCAAGGAAGAGGCAGAGCGTCAGGCGGCAGCCGCTGCAGCAGCGAAGGCAAAACAGAAATCTTCCAAGAACTCGTCATCTTCGGACGGTACAAGCAGTTCCGGCGGTTCATCAGCTTCTTATGCGGCACCGAGTGGATCCAATGGTCAGGCAGTTGCAAGCTATGCAAGCCAGTTTATTGGTAACCCATATGTCTATGGTGGTTCCAGTCTGACAAACGGTACAGACTGTTCCGGATTTGTAATGTCTGTATATGCTGCATTTGGTATCAGTCTTCCACATTCTTCCAGTGGACAGAGAAGTGCCGGATATGAAGTAAACTTATCTGAGGCACAGCCGGGAGATATTGTATGTTACAGTGGACATGTTGGAATTTATGTAGGTAATAACACAATTGTTCATGCAAGTACACCATCCAGTGGTATTAAGTATTCAACAGCTACATATCGTAATGTACTTTCTGTAAGAAGAATTTTCTAAAAAAAGATATTATCGGAACTGTCATCGCAAATGATGGCAGTTCTTTTTTTGCGGGTAAAAAGTCAGAAAGTAATGCGGTACTTTTTTACAGACAGAAAATTGAAAAATATCATTTATGAAAAGTGCACAAAAAAATAAAGTGGTCTGGAAATAATCCCCAAAAGAGGTAAAGTTATGAGAAAGTTTTCCACGTGAAAAAGGTCGAAAAATGCCAAAAAATAAAGTTATACACGAAGTTATCCACGTTATCCACATTTTTTTATGTTGAAAAAGTGGTTTACATAGTAAAAAAATCGAATATACGTTTTGTACATATGTGATAAAGTTCACAATAAAAATGAAAAAAGCTTGCAATTATTGTAATGAGATAAATGCAAAAAATAGTACAAATTGTCAGATAACGTAAAAGGTTACTGCTGAGTGAACAGTAACTAAAAAAGTTCCTCAATCTATTGCGTTTTATAACAAAACTTGAAAAATGAAAAGAGGTTTGCTATACTACATGCATAAATTTTCTTGAGTTGAGAAAAATAACCAGGAGTGTTGAATGATAAAGAAAGTTGATATACTGGGAATTCAGTTGGACAACTACACAGTGCGGGAAGCGATTATGTGTGTGGAACGCTATTTGAGCAATAATGTCCTTAACACGATTGAGAGCATATCGTTACAGATGCTGATCGATTCGGAGACAAACCCGGTATTAAAGGAAGTTATGAGTTCCCTGGATCTTGCAATCATTGGAGAGAAAGAGATTATTCAGGCAGCAGGGCTTGAATCTATGCAGCGAATCCGGGAAACAGAAGAAAACGATTTTTATTTTGAATTTTTTAAACGGATAGAGCGCAATAAAAAAAGTGTTTTTTTACTTGGTGACACGCAGGAGAAAATTGATTCTTTAAAAGCAGAACTGACAGAAGATTATCCAAAACTGATCTTTGCAGGGGAATATGCAGTGGAGACCTGTGTGGGGGATCTGGAAGCAGTGATCAATGATATGAATGCGACCACACCGGATGTGATCATATCTGTACTGCCATCTCCGATGCAGGAGCAGTTCTTATATGAGCATCGGGATAAAATGAATGCAAACATTTGGTATGGAATCGGAGGGGTACCGGTACATAAGAAAAAGCACGGAGTACTTGCTCGTTTGAAAAGCATCATACATCGTGGCAAGTTGGTCAACAGTATGAATAAGTATGATGAAAAAGAAGAGGAATTGTAGTAGAAATGCAGAAATTAATCAATAAACGTTCCATAGTGATAGATTATCTGATGATGATCGTGGGGACGGGACTGTTAGCGGCAGCCATCCAGTGTCTGTATGATCCGATCGGTCTTGTCACAGGAGGTTTTACAGGACTTGCGATTGTGATCAAGGCAGTGACAGAAAGATTTGTTCCGGGAGGAATCCCACTCTGGCTGACCAATATCGGGCTGAATGTGCCACTGTTTTTTCTGACTCTGAAGTTTAAAGGAAAGAGGTTTATCTGGCGGACAGTTGTGGGTACGGTACTTTTGTCTGCGTGGATTTATGTGATTCCGGCAATCGACCTGACACAGCAGGATTACTTCCTTGCCGCGATTTTTGGTGGTGTGATCGGTGGAGCCGGTATGGGACTGATCCTATTAGCGCGTTCTACTACGGGTGGAACGGAACTTCTGGCAGTATTGATCCAGCATTTTATCAGACATTATTCCGTGGTTCAGATCATGCAGGTATTAGATGCGATGATCGTGCTTACCGGTTTATATCTGTTCGGTATCAAGGCAGCCATGTATGCAATTGTTGCCATTTTTGTCACAACGAAAGTGTCGGATGGTCTGATGGAAGGATTTAAATATTCCAAGTCGGCGTTCATCATTACAGACCAGTATGAAAAAGTGGCAAAAAAGATCCTGCTTGAGTTGGACCGTGGAGCAACCGGTCTATATGCAAAAGGAATGTATTCCGGTGATGAAAAGTGCATGCTTTACTGTGTTGTTTCCAAGAAACAGATCGTAGAACTGAAAGATATTGTGGCATCGGTGGATCCGGATGCATTTGTCATTGTCTCAGATGTCCGCGAAGTACTTGGCGAGGGATTTCTGGAATATCATGGGAACCGGTAATTTTTTTGTGGAGATTGTATACAGGGAATTAGAGGTAAAATTTCCAGCAGAATTGAGGAAATGCATAAAAAAATATGTATTTCCTCTTTATTTTTTTGCAGTTTTGCATTAAAATGTAATCTAGGTATTTTTATTGAGGGAGAAAAGTACGATTTTTTTTGTGAAAGTTGAACAGAATCGACCAGAGAAGGAGCATAGCTTATGATTTCGAATCAGATACTTCAGAACACAATTGATGGATTGAAGGGAATAACCAGAATTGATTTATGCATTATTGACGTCGAGGGAAAGATTTTGGCTGCTACATTTCCTGACGCAGAGAGGTATGTAGAACCTGCTCAGGCATTTGTGGAGTCACCTGCAGACAGCCAGGTGGTGAACGGATATCAGTTTTTCAAGGTGTTTGATGAACACCAGTTAGAGTATATCCTGCTTGCCAACGGAGACAGTGACGATGTCTACATGGTGGGTAAAATTGCCAGTTTCCAAATACAGAATCTTCTGGTAGCATATAAGGAGAGATTCGATAAAGACAACTTTATCAAGAATCTTTTGCTGGACAATTTACTGCTGGTTGATATTTATAACAGAGCAAAGAAACTCCATATTGATACAGAAGTCCGGAGAGTGGTATTTATCGTTGAGACGAACCGCGAGAAAGATGGCAATGAACTGGAAAAGATCAGAGGAATCTTCGGTGGCAAATCCAAGGATTTTGTCACTGCGGTTGATGAGAAGAACATCATCGTGGTGAAAGAAGTTGCGGACAACGAGGGATATGACGAACTGAACAAGACAGCAGAGGTGATCGTGAACCTGTTCCGTGCGGATGCTGAGAACGATGTTCATGTCGCTTATGGAACAATTGTAAATGAGATCAAAGAAGTATCCCGTTCTTACAAGGAAGCCCGTATGGCATTGGATGTAGGAAAGATTTTCTTTGAGGAAAAAGATGTGATCGCATACTCCACATTGGGAATTGGACGTCTGATCTATCAGCTCCCGATTCCGCTGTGCAAGATGTTTATCAAAGAGATTTTTGATGGAAAATCACCGGATGATTTTGATGAGGAGACACTTACCACGATCAACAAGTTCTTTGAGAACAGCCTGAACGTTTCCGAGACATCCCGCCAGTTGTACATCCACAGAAATACACTGGTATATCGTCTGGATAAGCTTCAGAAGTACACAGGACTGGATCTTCGTGTGTTTGAAGATGCCATTACATTTAAGATTGCATTGATGGTTGTAAAATACATGAAATATATGGAGTCATTGGATTACTAGATTTAGGAGGAAGCAATGATTAAGTTGGAACATGTCAGTAAGTCATATACGGCAGGGATCCCTGCATTAAATGACGTGAGTCTTGACATTGAAGAAGGCGAATTCGTATTCATTGTTGGTGACAGTGGTTCGGGAAAATCGACACTGATCAAGCTTTTACTGAAAGAACTGGAACCAACAGAGGGTACGATCACGATAAACAATAAGAAACTGAACAAAATCAAAAGAAGGCAAATCCCGAAATTCCGTCGTAATATCGGCGTTGTATTTCAGGATTTCCGCTTGTTAAAAGATAGAAACATTTATGATAATGTTGCATTTGCCCAGAAAGTTATCGGTGAGTCAAACCGCAGCATTAAGAAGAATGTTCCGTCCATGCTGTCTATGGTAGGACTTGCTGCAAAGTACCGCTCTTATCCGAGGCAGTTGTCCGGCGGCGAGCAGCAGCGTGTTGCGATCGCAAGAGCGCTTATCAATGAGCCAAAGATTTTACTGGCGGACGAGCCGACCGGTAACCTGGATAATCATAATGCATGGGAGATCATGAAACTTCTGGAAGAGATCAATAGCCGTGGAACTACAGTGGTAGTTGTAACACATAACCTTGAGATTGTGAAAGCAATGAACAAGCGTGTCATCACTATGAAGAAAGGCGTTGTCGTTGAGGACAGCGAGGGTGATTATAGCGATGAGGATTAGTACATTTTTCTACACGATAAAGCAGGGACTGAAGAATATCTGGAAGAATAAGATGTTCTCACTTGCGTCGATTGCAACGATGACCGCATGTATCTTTTTGTTTGGTCTGTTCTATACGATTGTGACAAATTTCCAGTCTATGGTGAAGGATGCAGAGTCCGGCGTTGCTGTAACAGTCTTTTTTGACGAGGGAATCTCACAGGATAAGATTGATGAGATTGGGGATCTGATCCGTGCAAGGGCAGAGGTATCAAATCTGGAATTTGTTTCAGCGGATGATGCATGGGACAGCTTCAAGCAGACTTACTTTGAAGGAAACGAAGCAGCAGCGGAGAGTTTTGCCGGGGATAACCCACTGGCAAATGACGCCAGCTATTCCATTTATATGAATGACATTTCCATGCAGCAGACGTTAGTGACCTATTTACAGTCAGTGGACGGTATCCGGGAAGTAAAACAGTCAGCAGTTGTAGCGAATACGCTGACCGATTTTAATAAATTGATTGGATATGTCTCCGCAGGAATTATTATTATCCTGCTGGGGGTTGCAGTCTTTTTGATCAGTAATACCATCACCGTTGGTATTTCTGTGCGAAGAGAAGAGATTGGTATTATGAAACTGATCGGTGCTACCGATTATTTTGTGCGTGCACCATTTGTGGTAGAAGGTATTGTGATCGGATTGATCGGAGCAGCGATTCCGCTTGGCATCCTGTATGTCCTTTATGGACGGATCATTGATTACATCGGGGAGAAGTTCAGTTTTATCAGCAATATGATGAAATTTTTACCGGTAGATGAGGTGTTCCATACACTGGTTCCGGTAGCATTGATACTCGGTGTCGGCATTGGTTTTATTGGCAGCCGCATCACAATCAGAAAGCATTTGAAAGTATAATTTTATGAAGAAAAGAAACATTTTACGCCGCATTCTGGCGGTGGTACTTGTTCTCACGATGGCAACAGGGCTGACGGCACAGGCAAAAGGAGATGCATCATCAACGTCGCTCAAGGAAGCACAGAAAGAAAAAGCCGCATTGGAAAAGCAGTTAAAAGCTGCGAAAGAGCTGATCAATGATCTGAAGGATTCCAAAGGTGATGTGGAGGACAAAGTTCAGGAACTGAACAATGAACTTGTGGATATCTCATCGAAGATCACTTCACTGGAAAATCAGCTTGCGGACAAAAGCACAGAGATTGCAGATGCCGAGGCAGAATTAGCACAGGCAGAAGCAGATAAACAAAAACAGTATGACGATATGAAAACCCGTATCCGGTATATGTATGAAAACAGCCAGACAACGTATCTGGAGCAGCTTCTGGAATCGAACAGCGTGGCAGAGTTTCTGAATACGGCAGAGTATATCGCAGAGATCCAGAAGTATGACAGGCAAAAGCTGGATGAGTACACGGAGAATATTGAATATATCACCGTGGCGAAAGAACAGCTTGAACAGGATTACGCTGATCTGGAAAATATGAAAGCGAATGTGGAGAGCCAGAAGCAGTCTGTTGCAGCACTGATGAGCCAGAAGGAGACAGAGCTTGCAGGCATCACAAGTAATATTTCGGATGCGCAGGAGGATGCAAAGTATTTTGAGGCAGAGATACAGGCGCAGAACGAATTGATAGCGGAGATCAAGCGGATCGAGGCTGAGAAAGCGGCAGCGGCAGCCAAAGCGGCTGCAGAGGGAAAAGAGGTAGCAGACAATCCTTATACAGGTGGAGCTTTCACATGGCCGTGTCCGTCAAGTACAAGGGTTACCAGTGATTATGGAACGAGGGTTTCACCGACTTCAGGAGCGTCTTCAAACCATAAAGGAATTGATATCGGTGCCTCAGCAGGTGCGGCGATCGTTGCAGCGGCAAACGGTACCGTAAAGGCGGCAAATTACAGCAGTGCAGCCGGAAACTACGTGATGATCGATCATGGCGGCGGACTTTATACCGTTTATATGCATTGTTCCTCGCTTGCAGTTTCGGAAGGAACAGCAGTTTCCGCAGGTCAGACGATCGCCTACGTTGGAAGTACAGGTATTTCTACTGGAAATCATTTACATTTTGGTGTATCATTAAACGGAAGTTATGTCAGTCCGTGGAGTTATCTCAAGGGCTGATAAGCGTTCCGGGAATCAGGCAGATAAAGTATATAAAAAGAGGTTGCCACACGAAAGCCGGAAATCAGAAACGGCATTTTGTGTACAATCTCTTTTTTCTGTTTTGTAAAGGTTATGGAAAATAAAACCGGCACCTCGGCATTTTTCTCAATTGCTATGAAAGTGGAGGTGCGGTTATGCATATGTTTACATGGAAAGGATGCAGCAAAAATGTTTTGAAATTGCTGCGAAAGGAAATTTATGGATCAGCAGAATTATGAACTGGATCAAACTGGAGCGGAAGAGACTCCAAAGAAGAAAAAAGGAAGCACAGTCAAAGGGATCGTGATCGGTGTGATCGGAACACTTCTGATAAGCTGGACGGGAATCAATGTGGCATGTCTGGCAACAAATTCACAGATCCTGATCACGAACAAGGAAAGTGCAGATGACGGAGAGGGCGCAGTGCTCGACGCAGATACGGTCAGCAAGATCAATGAACTGACTGCATACACAAAGCTCTATTATTATGATGACATTGAAAATGAGAAACTGCAGGATGGACTGTATACAGGTCTGATCGATGGATTGGGAGATAAATATTCTGTTTACTATAATGCAGAAGATTATCAGGCGCTTCAGATATCTACGACAGGCCAGTACTATGGAATCGGTGCAGGGTTAAGCCAGGATAAGGATACCATGGTGGTAACAGTCAACAAGGTTTATGAGGGAACTCCTTCTGAGTCAGCAGGATTGTTGAAAGATGACGTGATCGTTTCCGTGGACGGAACAGAGGCTGCTTCCATGGAACTTTCGGAACTGGTAAAACTGATTCGTGGAGAGAAGGGAACGACTGTCCATCTGGAGATTTACCGTCCGTCTACCGAGGAAAATCTTTCCTTTGATGTAGAAAGACAGGACATTACATTGCCAAGTGTGTCCCACAAGATGTTCGAGGATGGTATCGGATATGTACATATTGATTCCTTTGAGACAGAGACGGCAGCGCAATTTGAGGAGGCAGTAAAAGATCTTGAGAATCAGGGAATGAAAGCACTGATCATTGATGTGAGATATAATCCCGGTGGTATGGTGACCGCAGTTGTCCAGATCCTGGATGATATTCTGCCGGAGGGAACAGTTGTGTATACAGAAGATAAAAACGGAAACCGTCAGGACTACACTTCCAGCGGGGATACGTATCTGGACTACCCGCTTGCGGTACTGATCAATGGGGAGAGCGCCAGTGCGTCCGAGATTCTGGCAGGTGCGGTCAAAGATTATCAGTATGGCACACTGATCGGAACGACAACCTTTGGAAAAGGAATTGTGCAGACAATCTTCCCGTTGGAGGATGGGGACGCAGTGAAGCTTACGACTGCCAAATATTTTACTCCGAACGGAAATTATATTCACGGTGTCGGAATTGGGCCGGATATTGAACTGGAATACGAATATCTCGACAAAGATGCAACTTCTTATGACGAGGCATATGATAACCAGATTCAGAAGGCGATAGAGGTTTTAAAGGATAAAATCCAGTAAATAACAGGAGAATAGCATGAAAAAACAACTTTATCGGATCGTTACAGGGATATTGGCAGTAGCATGGATGTGTCTGATTTTTTCTTTTTCCAATCAGCCTGCGACGGAATCGAGTAAAGTGAGTGGCGGATTGTGTCATCGTCTGGTGGAGCGTGTCAATGATACGCTCCATCTGGATATGACCGAAAAACAGCAGCTGGCCATGGCAGAAAAAATCGAATATCCGGTAAGAAAAGCAGCCCATATGACAGAGTATGCCATATTAGGTCTGCTTTCTTTTGCATTTTACCGCGGAATCCTGAAAAAAGAAAAGCGACAGTTTCTTGCGGCGCTGCTCACGGCGGCAGTTTATGCGGCTACAGATGAGTTTCATCAGTATTTTATACCGGGAAGGTCGGCAGAGGTGATGGATGTGTGCATTGACACGCTCGGCGCGTCGATCGGACTTGCAATTCTTTTTTTTACCTTAAAAGTAGTGCGAAAACATTGCCAAAAATCAAAGCTTACTTTACAATAAAAATAACAGACAGATAAAAGAGTCTGTCAGATAAAAAATGAAAGAGGTGATACTGTGGTAGAACTTGATCAATTTAAAGTGACTCTGAATTCATACAGAGGACCGCTGCAGGAAGTGAGGGATTCACTTTGACCTGGCTGACAAAGAGCAGAAAATCCAGGAATTAGAGCGGGAAATGGAAGACGGCAGTTTTTGGAATGATCCGGTCGTTTCCCAGAATAAAATGAAAACTTTAAAAAGTTTGAAAGATGACGTTGCAACTTATGAGAAGCTTGCAACACAGTTTGACGACATAGAGACACTTATCGAGATGGGGTATGAGGAGAATGATGCTTCCCTGATCCCGGAGATTGAGGAGATGTTGAATGAGTTTGTTACAACTTTTGACAATATTCGTATTAAGACACTGCTTTCCGGTGAATATGATGGGGATAATGCGATCCTGTCGTTACATGCCGGGGCTGGTGGAACCGAGTCGTGTGACTGGGCACAGATGTTGTTCCGTATGTATTCCAAATGGGCAGACAGCAGGGGATATGAGCTGGTTGTCCTAGATTCGTTAGACGGGGATGAGGCAGGAATCAAGTCCATCACATTCCAGATCAATGGAGAGAATGCGTATGGATATCTGAAATCGGAAAAAGGCGTGCACCGTCTGGTCCGTATTTCTCCGTTTAATGCGGCTGGAAAGCGCCAGACATCTTTTGTATCCTGTGATGTTATGCCGGATATCGAGGAAGATCTCGACATTGAGATCAATGAAGATGACTTAAGAATTGATACTTACCGTTCCAGCGGAGCCGGTGGACAGCATATCAACAAGACTTCCTCTGCGATCCGGATCACGCACCTTCCGACCGGAATTGTCGTGCAGTGCCAGAATGAGCGCTCCCAGCACCAGAACAAGGATAAGGCAATGCAGATGTTAAAGGCAAAACTGTATCTGTTGAAGGAGCAGGAAAATGCAGAGAAGGCAGCCGGTATCCGCGGTGAGGTCACAGAGATCGGCTGGGGTAACCAGATCAGATCCTATGTCATGCAGCCATATACGATGGTCAAAGATCATCGCACAGGTGTGGAAACCGGAAATGTGGACAGCGTAATGGATGGAAAAATAGATTTATTTATCAACGGATACTTAAAGTGGTTATCTTTGGGATGTCCGAAGGGATTAGGTGGCGACGATGAATAACTGGATTCCGGTGATCGTCATACTGGCGGTGCTCGCAGGTGGCGGTTATTATGCATACCGGAAAATCAAAAGAAAAGTAGAGGATGTTTCCCAGGCTTTATTCGGGACAGATTCATTGGTGGAGGGATGGAATAAGCAGGCAGATGAGCTTGCAGCCACCCCGAAATCCGTGTCCGGGATGACGCGGATCTTTGAACCGCAGATCCAGAGGGATTTTCCGGATTTTAATCTGGTGCAGTTTAAGAATAAGGCTGAGAATATGCTGGTTTCCGCTTTGCAGGCAATTGATTCCGGGAATGTTTCGCTGATCCGGGATGCTTCAGAGGAATTAAAAGCGCAGGTAGAAAATAGAATTGAAATGAACCGGTCGGAAGGAATCCGGGAAGTATACGAAAAGATCCGGATTCACCGGACGGAGATTTCCAACTATGAAAAAAAACAGGGAAAATGTATCATTACATTTCAGAGTGCTGTGGAACATCTTCATTATAAAAAGAAAGATGGAACAGTGGTTTCAGGGGATGAAAACCGATTGGAGCAGACAAAGTATAATGTTGAGGTCATGTATATTCAGGATGAGAAGATAGCAAAAATCGACAATGCTGTCGGAACAACCTGTCCGCATTGCGGTGCACCGGTCACCAATCTGGGGGCAATGTACTGCGAGTACTGCGGGCTTGCGATCACACCGATCAATTTAAAAGTTTGGACGCTTCATCGTTTTTATGAAGTAGATTACAATCACGTATAGGAGGATATGTTATGGGAATTATTAGGGCAATTGGACAGGCAATCGGAGGAACACTTGCAGATCAGTGGTTAGAGGTCATCGAAGCAGATGACATGAGCGACAAAACCGTCTTTACAAGCGGTGTGCTGATCCGCAAAGGACAGAATACCAAGGGAACAGGCAACACAGTTTCCAATGGTTCGATCATCCATGTTTATGACAATCAGTTCATGATGTTAGTGGATGGCGGCAAGGTAGTCGATTACACGGCAGAACCGGGATATTACAAAGTGGATAACTCTTCCCTGCCATCATTGTTTAACGGACAGTTTGGAGATTCATTAAAGGATTCTTTTAACCGTATTAAATATGGCGGTCAGACACCAACTGCGCAGAAAGTATTTTTTATCAATCTGCAGGAAATTAAAGGGATCAAGTTTGGCACGAGAAATCCGATCAATTACTTTGATAATTTTTATAATGCCGAGCTTTTCTTAAGAGCGCATGGTACATATTCCGTTAAGATCACCAATCCACTCCAGTTCTATGCAGAAGTAATTCCGAGAAACGCAGACAGAGTGGAGATCGATGAGATCAACGAGCAGTATCTGTCAGAGTTCTTAGAGGCATTACAGTCCTCCATCAACCAGATGTCCGCAGACGGAACACGTATTTCCTATGTGACATCCAAAGCAAGAGAACTTGGAAAATATATGTCTACTACACTCGATGAAGAGTGGAACCAGACACGTGGTATGGAAATCCAGGCAGTCGGTATTGCAAGCGTTTCTTATGATGAGGAATCCCAGAAGCTCATCAACATGAGAAATGAAGGTGCAATGTTAGGTGGAGATGCAAGTGTGCTCCGTGGTATGGCTGTTAAGAATTTAACAGAAGGTGTGCGTGACGCAGGTTCCAATGCAGGCGGTGCGATGACAGGATTCATGGGCGTCGGCATGGGAATGCAGCAGTTTAACACTTCCATGGAAGGATTGAACGCCATGACAGCAGGCATGGCAGGAACACAGCCACAGGCAGCACCACAGCAGGCAGCATCACCACAGCAGACAGCAGCCCCGGCAAATAGCTGGACCTGTGAGTGCGGAGCATCAAATACCGGAAAGTTCTGCAGTGAGTGCGGAAAACCTGCACCGGCTCCGGTAAATAGCTGGACTTGTGAATGTGGAACCGTGAATACCGGAAAGTTCTGCAGTGAGTGTGGAAAACCTGCACCGGCAGCGGAGTGGACCTGTGAGTGTGGAACCGTCAACAAAGGTAAATTCTGCAGCAATTGCGGAAAGGCAAGGAGCTAACTATGGCAGTTATCAGTTTTAAGTGTCCAAACTGTGACGGAGAACTGATTTTTGACCCGGAAACACAGAAGTATAAATGCGAGTACTGTGGTTCAAAATTTACCCAGGCGGAATTGGATGCATTGCAGCCGGCAGAGTCTGAGGAAACGGATGCCGGTGCAGCGGATGGTTCTGATGAAGCAGAGCAGGAAACAACCGAGCAGCAGAGTCCGGACACAAAGAAAAAAGAAGGGGAGGACGGCGGCGCAGAGGCAGTCATTTATAACTGCCCTTCCTGTGGAGCAGAAATCGTGACAGATGCAACGACAGCAGCCACGTTCTGTTATTATTGTCACAATCCGGTCGTGCTTGGAAAACGGCTGGAAGGAAAGTATCTTCCAAATAAAGTCATTCCTTTTAAAATTTCCAAAAAGGAAGCGGAAAAACGTTTCTTAGAATATGTTGGAAAGAAAAAATTTGTTCCAAAGGCATTTTTTAATAAGAAACAGATCGAATGTCTGAGTGGTGTCTATTTCCCATATTGGATCTATGATGCAAAATTGCAGGGAAAACTGCAGGGCGAAGGCAAGAAAATCCGTGTGTGGAGAACCGGAGATACCGAGTACACAGAGACAAAGTTTTACCATGTGGAGCGTGAGGGTGAGGTTAATCTGAAGAATCTTGCAGAGAACGCACTGCAAAAGGCAAATGTGCAGCTTGTGAAAGGGGTACTGCCGTATCAGTTCAATGAGATGAAAGATTTTAATATGGGATATCTTTCCGGTTTCATGGCAGAGAAACGTGACATCGAGCAGAAAGCAGTGGAAGGAAATATGCAGGCTACGATGAAAAACTCAGCGGAAAAACTCATGCGGGAATCTGTTCAGGGATACAATGCGTTATCGGTCAACTCATTCGGGGTGATCCCGAAGAAGGAGGACTGGTCTTATGCGTTGCTTCCGGTCTGGACTGTTACCTATAAGGGGAAAGATGGAAAAATCTACTATTATTCCATGAACGGGCAGACAGGAAAAGTGTTCGGAGAACTTCCGGTAGACTACGGAAAAGTCACGCTGACGGGTATTATTTCGGCAGTCGTTGTCTTAATCATTGCATTGATCGGAGGGTATTTCTTATGAGAGATAAATTAAGAAAAAGAATCGCTCTGTCCGCAGTAACTGCACTGACACTTTTTGTGGCTGTACCGGTCTATGCGGATACTTATGATGCGGTGTATGATGATGCAGCGTTACTTTCAGATGAGGAACAGCAGTCGCTTTCGGAAGAAATCACCAATCTGCAGGAGACCACAGGCTGGGAGATTTTTGTCCTGACGACAGAGGATGCACAGGGAAAGACAGCGAGAGAGTATGCGGATGATTTTTATGACACGACAGCAACAGGCGATGATGGCGTGGTGTTCCTCATTGACATGGATAACAGAGAGGTTACGATATCGACTGCGGGAGAAGCCATTTACTATCTGAATGACGACAGGATCGATGATATTCTGGATAACTGTTATGATTATGTTGTGGATGGGGAATATGCTTCCTGCTTTTCTTCCATGTTAAGTGATGCAGAGTACTATTATGAGGTGGGAGTCCCATCTGACGCATATACCTATGATGAAGAAACAGGCGAGATCCATTATTACCATGTACTCACGTTGGGTGAAATTCTGTTTGCAGTTGTACTTGCAGCAGCTGTGTTTGCCGCTGTATTTTTTGGAATTACCGGAAAATACCGTCTGAAATTTGGCGGTGGATACCAGTATGATTACCATGCGTTCGGAAAAGTTAACCTGACCGGTCAGGAAGACCGTTTTGTCAACCAGATGGTGACGCATCGGAGGATCCAGACTGATAGTGGAAGCAGTGGGGGTGGCAGCAGCCATTCCGGCAGATCGACGGTACATACCAGCAGTTCTGGCAGAAGTCATGGAGGCGGAAGCCGCAAGTTCTAAATATCAGAAATTTGGTGAACAAGAAACAAAAATATAGAAATGTTCTGGAAAAGAGGTTGCCTTGGCAGCCTCTTTGTGTTATTATCTTCCTCATGAGGACAAATGTAAGTCCCAAACAAACAGAATAGATTCTATATACAAAAGAGAATCTGTTGAATCTGGCAACTAAGAGGTATTCATTTCCATGAAAGACAAAATGCAATATTATGTTTTGAAAGAGAAGGCAGTGCCGGAAGTACTGCTGAAAGTAGTGGAGGCAAAAAGGCTGATCGATTCCGGTAAGATCGCATCGGTGCAGGAGGCGACAGAGAGCGTTGGAATCAGCCGCAGTTCTTTTTACAAGTATAAAGATGATATTTTTCCTTTTCACGAGACAACAAAGGGAAAGACCATTACGATGGTCATTCAGATGGATGATGAGCCGGGACTTTTGTCCGGGGTATTGAAAACGATTGCTGATTTTCATGCCAATATCCTTACCATTCATCAGAGTATACCGGTCAATGGAATCGCAACGCTGACGCTCAGTATTGATATTTTACCGCAGACGGGGGATGTTGCAGAGATGGTCACAAAGATTGAGAGTGTGGGCGGCATTCAGTATGTGAAAATTCTGGCGAGAGAATAAAAACAGACTGGCAGAACAGAATAGTTTACATAATACAAAAACAGAAAGGCAGAATAAAAATGATAAAAGTAGCAATTATGGGTTTTGGAACGATCGGTTCCGGTGTGGCAGAGGTTTTAGACATCAATAAGAAGAGCATTGCAGCCCGCGTCGGCGATGAAGTGGAATTAAAGTATGTTCTGGATTTAAGAGATTTTGAGGGAGATCCGATCCAGGAGAAAATCGTACATGATTATAAAGTGATCGCAGAAGATCCGGAAGTAGCGATTGTAGTTGAGACAATGGGTGGCGTGGAGCCAGCGTATACTTTTGTAAAAACAATGTTAGAGGCCGGAAAACATGTGACAACTTCCAATAAGGCACTGGTGGCTGCAAAAGGTGCAGAGCTGATCGCACTTGCAAAAGAAAAAAATGTGAATTTCATGTTTGAGGCGAGTGTCGGCGGTGGTATTCCGATCATCCGTCCGTTAAATTCCTGTCTTACTGCAGATGAGATCGAAGAGATCACTGGTATCGTAAACGGTACAACGAACTATATGATGACTGAGATGACAGAAAAGGGTGCTGATTTTAATGAAGTTTTAAAGGATGCGCAGGCAAAGGGGTATGCAGAGAAAGATCCTACTGCCGATGTGGAAGGTTATGATGCATGCCGTAAGATTGCTATTTTAACATCTTTAGTATGCGGACAGCAGGTTGATTTTGAGGACATCCACACAGAGGGAATCACAAAAATCACACCGACGGATATCAAATACGCACAGGCGATGGGAAGAGCGATCAAACTGCTCGCTACCAGCAAAAAAGGTCCAAAAGGCTATACAGCGATCGTTGCTCCATTTTTACTTCCGGCATCTCATCCGCTCTATGCTGTAAATGGTGTGTTCAATGCAATTTTCGTACATGGCAATGTGTTAGGTGACGCAATGTTTTACGGCAGCGGCGCAGGAAAATTACCAACAGCAAGTGCCGTTGTAGCAGATGTCGTTGAGATGGCAAAGAATCTGGACAAAAATATTCCAATCGAGTGGAGTTCAAAGAAACTGGAACTCGTAGATTACAGGGAATGGGAGAATCGGTTCTTCATCCGCACAACAGCAGACAAAGCAGCTGTAGAAAGAGTATTTGGAACTGTTACGTATGTACAGGCAGAAGGCGTGACCGGAGAGCTTGGCTTTGTGACAGAAAAGATTTCCGAGGGCGACTGCGAGAAGAAGGAAGCGGAACTTGGAAATATTTTACAGAAGATCCGTGTGGCGTAAAGATATAGAAATACAAATTTATTTGCATTTGGTGAACTGCAAGTGAATAAAAAGAGAAATACAAATGGAAATTTCGCAAAAATAAAGCGAAATTTCCATTTTTATGTTAGAATATCAACAGTATGAAAAAAAGAATGGAGCAGAAACAGATGAAAAAAATCGGAATTATCGGAGCCATGGAGCTTGAAGTAGAAACTTTAAAATCAAAAATGAATGTTGTAAAAACAACAAAAAAAGCAAATATGGAATTTTTCGAGGGAACATTAAACGGTGTTGAGGTTGTCATTGTGCGCAGTGGTATCGGAAAAGTAAATGCCGGTATCTGCACACAGATCCTTGCAGATTTATTTGACGTGACACATATCATCAATACCGGTATCGCAGGTTCTCTGGACGCACAGATCGATATCGGGGATATCGTTGTTTCCACAGATGTCCTTCAGCATGACATGGATGTCCGTGTATTCGGTTATCCGTTAGGCGAGATCCCACAGCTTGGAACTTTAAGTTTTCCGGCGGACGAGAGAATGGCATCCCTTGCAAAGAGTGTGTGCGAGAAAGTCAACACCGAAGTGAAAGTGTTCTCCGGCAGGATCGTAAGCGGCGACCAGTTTATCTGTGATAAGGAAGTGAAGGACAAATTAGTCGAGAACTTCCACCCACTCTGCACTGAGATGGAGGGGGCTGCGATCGGACAGGCAGCATACTTAAATGAAATCCCATTCGTGATCCTGCGTGCGATCTCTGATAAGGCAGATAATTCTGCGGAGATGGATTATCCTACTTTTGAGAAAAAAGCGGCGGAGCATTGTGCGAAACTTGTGGAAGAGTTTATTGTGGAATTGTAGGATGCGTACAATATGTATAGGTGCAGAACAGGACAAATTTGGAGCTGCATAATTGATGTTAGCAAAAGTAAATAGGTTCACATAACTATAAAAGAAAAGGACATGGATTTATGAGGTTATCTCATTTTCCATGTCCCTTTACTTTACAGAAAATTCTGTGCCTGCAAAGTAAAAAATATTTTATTTGTTCTGATAATAGCAGAATAATGCAAAAAAATACTCGGAATAATATCGAGAAATATACGGAATAATTCCGATAAATATTGCAGAAATAAGCACATATGGATATACTATATATAAATATGGTGGGGGAAGTGCAAAATGATAAAAATGATTTCAGTAAAAGAAGCTGCAAGACAATGGAACATCACAGAGCGAAGAGTAGCGGAACTTTGCAGAAATGGAAGAATCAAGGGAGCCATGAGGCAGGGACGCAACTGGCAGATTCCTGCAGATGCATTAAAACCAGCTGATAAAAGAATACGCTCTGGTTATTACCGGAAAAATCAGAGATCATCCTGCATGCCTCTGCCAATCGGTGTGTCAGATTTCCGGCTGGCACAGGCGGAATATTACTATGTTGATAAGACGATGCTGATAAAAGATTTCATTGATGAACGTCCGATGGTAACACTTTTTACACGACCACGCAGATTTGGAAAAACGCTGAATATGGATATGCTGCGGACTTTTTTTGAAAAAACAGAGCAGGATACATCGGTATATTTTCAGGATAAAAAAATTTGGGCATGTGGTCAGAAATACCGGGCGTATCAGGGCAAATATCCGGTTATTTTCCTGACGTTTAAAGATGTGAAATTTAATACCTGGGAGGAGACATTTTCCGCAGTCAGGGATATTTTTGCAAAAGAGACGCAGAGACACGAAGAACTTCGGACGAGTGACCGGTGTGATGAATATGATGAGCGGAAATATGCAAGGCTAGCGGAAGGAAATGTGACGGAAGTAGAACTCTCAAGTGCATTGGCGGATCTTTCGGCAATGCTTCATAAACATCATGGAACCGCTCCGGTGATTATTATTGATGAGTATGATACGCCTATCCAGCAGGGATATATGAAAGGTTATTATGAAGAAATCACTCTGTTTATGAGAAACCTGTTTTCGGGCGGATTTAAGGATAATAAGCATCTGGCATTCAGCTTTCTTACCGGAATTCTGCGGGTGGCAAAAGAAAGTATTTTCAGTGGAATGAACAATCTGTCCATCAATTCGGTTTTAGACCATAAATACAGTGCTTATTTTGGCTTCACACCGGATGAAGTGCGAGAGATGGCAGCATATTATGGAGCATCCGATAAATATGATGACATTTGTGAATGGTATGATGGCTATCGATTTGGAAAAACAGAAATATTCAATCCGTGGTCAGTTGTAAATTATTTTAGTAACGAATGTGAACTGCGGGCGTTCTGGGTATCTACCGGAAGCAATGATGTGATCGGTGAGGTTCTGGCGGAGGCAGATGAGGAAATCTATCATCGTCTGGCATCACTGGTAAACGGGGAGACAATTACGACTTATATCGATACCGGTGTAATCTATCCACAGATAAAAAAGAATCCGTCAACGATTTACAGTTTCCTTTTGGTTACAGGTTATCTGAAAGCAGTAAAAACAACATTATCCTTTAATGGGGATTTTATGTGTGAGGTTGCACTGCCAAACCGTGAGATAGCACTTGTGTATCACAAGGAAATCCTGCAGAAATTCGAAACTATGATTCCGCAGTCAACTGCAATTGCAGTGCAGGAAGCAATTTTTTCAGGAGATAACAGAAAGTTGAAGACACAGATACAGACATTGCTGATGGAATCGGCAAGCTTGTTTGATACAGCCGGAGAGAATTTTTATCATGGGTTTATGCTGGGACTTTGTGCATTGCTGGGAGGTTTTTTTGTCACATCGAACAGGGAGTCTGGCGAAGGACGCTATGATATCCAGTTGAAACCGGTAAAGAAAGGTCTTCCGGGTATTATTATTGAATTGAAAGCAGAAAAAAATGGTACAGAAGAGAGCCTGAAACAGTTGTCAGAGACTGCACTAAAACAGATTCAGGAAAAACAATATGATACGGAACTGCGGGCAGCAGGGGTAGAAGTGATTTATAAATATGGTGTGGCGTTCTGCGGAAAAAGAGTGGAAATTGCAGTGGGATAATTTGACCAGTTAGGAAAGGAAAATGCAATCAAAGTAGTGTGAAAGATTGAGAATTCATAGAAATGTGGATATTATTATAAAAAAGCGGGGAGAGAAGAAAATGAAAAATTTTCTTTTCTCCCTGCCTTTTTATAATCAATCAAAGTGATATGGCAATATTCTGATTTGAGAAGAAAATCATTAAGACTCTCCCGGTGAAAAACGTGTCTGAAACGTAATATGCTGGTGCTGGCGCTCGTCACTAATCAGCCCAAGCAGTAAATCATAAATATAGCCTGCCATTTCATCTCGTGGCTGGATAAAAGTAGAAATGGAAGGGATGCAATAGTGCATGGAAGGCATGCCGTCAAAGCTGATAATATGAACATCTTTTCCGGGAATCTTTCCTAGATCATGGATTGCACGGATCGCGGCAGGCGTTACGATATCTGAAATACTGCAGATGGCAGTGATTTCTGGGTGCATAGTAAGAACTTCTGTCAGCTCCCGGTAAGCACGTTCGCACTGATAGCCGCTTTCTGCAAGATATTCCGTGGAAAGACCATGGGAAGACAGCGCATCTTCGTATGCCTGCCAGCGGAGGCGGTACACACTGGTATCGATCTTAGAAGAAATCAGCATACAGATATGGCTGTGGCCGTTTTTGATCAGGGATTCCATCTGCCAGTAAGCAGTCTCATAGTGGTTGACCTGGACGCTTGAGTAAGTTGTGGCGGTCATCATGTTATCTGGTGGTAGGACAGTATTGACGAAGATAACAGGGCAGTTGAGTGCGGCAAAGGAATCGGCAGGGACATCTTCAAAGTTTCCACCGAAGTAAATAAGACCTGTAAGCTGGTGTCGGTCGATATAAGTTAATAATTCCTGAAATTTTTCATTTTTATTTTGTGAAAAATAATTATCCTGAAAGGATAAAACAGTATAGTCGGCGTTGTGAAAGCGCTCGGAAAGCAGGTTCTGCATTGTCTCGGAAACCCAGTTGTAAACATTTTCCGAGACAAGTCCAATACGTGGTGTAACAGCCTGCTTGAACTTTCTGCCGCCGTTTTTTGTGGTGTACTGATTCTCTTTTATGATCTGTAGTACGTGTTGTCTTGTAGCTTCGCTGATATCGGGATAATTGTTTAAAACTTTGGAAACAGTTCCCGGTGTCACGTTCGCCAATCTGGCAATATCTCTGATATTCATGAATGTTCCTCGTCGTGTGATTTTGTGCAAAGTGCAGATGGAACGTCAGATGTATCAAAGAGACTACTTATCGGATGGATTCCAAGTGCATATAAATTTTGATATGCTTTTTCAATTGCTACATCCCAGACCTGTGATGGATTGTGGCAGTCCGAACCAACGATCACGCGGGCACCGCTGCCTTTGACCATTTCCCAGAAAGCAGGGTGCGGATACTGATATCTGGTTCCGTCTGGATAAAACTTTTTTTCGCGCCGGAAGCCGTTGGCATTGTATTCTAACACTGTGCCGGTAGTGACAGCCGTATCAATGATAATGTCAGCCGCTTTTTTACAGTTGTCATCCCAGACAAAATTATCAGCCATATAAATATCAGGATGTGCGACTGCCAAAAATAGTCCGGTTTTCATTCCGTCAGCAACATTTTGTGCGTAGACAGGAAATTCGTCTGTAGAAAGTGCATCGGTATAATTCGTGGTTTTTCCAGATGCATTTTTATAGAAATGTTCTCCCATAAGCAGATAATCCATCCCGGAACGGGTGAGAAGTGCTTCATAGTAATCCCGGTATTCTGGGAGATATTCGATTTCTAATCCTTTCCATAAAATTATATCAGTCCGGTATTGTACCGTCAATGCATTTATATCCTCGATATATTCAGATAATTCACAGTAAGGCATTCTCATTCCAAAATCATAATCGGGAAATGGGGCGTGGTCGGAAAAACCGAGCTGTGTAACACCGGCAGACAGTGCAGACTGGACATAATCGGCTGCAATCCCGTCTGCGTGGCGGCAACGGTTGGTGTGTGTGTGAAAATTTATTTTTTTCATAAATATGAAAACTCCCTTCTGGCGAAACAGAGTGTTTTACAAAATGTTTCTTAAATGTTTCGCAGAAAATATCATAACATTGTACAAAGAAAAACGCAATAAGAAAAATAATATGTACAAAATGAATTATATATTGACATGATATCTCAAAAATGCTATGATTCATAGCGAAACAAAACGAAAATATTTCGGAAACGAAAAACAGGAGGAAAAGGTATGAAACGTAAAGTATTAAGTGTAATGTTATGTGCAGCTATGGTAGTATCCATGACCGCATGCGGAGGAAGTGATGCAAAAGAGAACACTGCATCAGCAAATGCATCTGTTTCTGAAACAGAACAGGGTGAAGCAACCGAGCAGGATGCACAGGAGGAAGAACCGATCACCTGTACACTGACCGTATGGTCACCGTCAGAGGATCAGGATCCGGAATATGGACAGTGGTTAAATACCATGTGTGACCAGTTTAATGAACTGCATCCAAACTGGGATATTACATTTAACTATGGTGTTTGCACAGAATCTGATGCAAAGAAATTAGTTCCACAGGATATTGATGCGGCAGCAGATGTATTCATTTATTCTTCTACCGGTCTGGAAAATCTCTGTCAGGCAAACAGTCTGACCGAGTTTGGCGGAAAGTATCTTGATACGATTCGTGAGAACTACTCCAGCGTCTTAGCAGACAGCTTAACTTATGATGACGGTGTTTACGGCGTGCCAATGACAACAAACACTTACTTTATGTATTACGATAAGAGTGTATTTTCAGAAGATGATATCAAATCTTTAGATACAATGTTAGAAAAAGGAAAAGTAGCGATTCCACTGAACAATGGTTTCTATCTGGCTTCCTTCTATCTTGGAGCAGGAGCAACTTTCTTCGGAGAAGAAGGTAACGAGCGTGAAGCAGGAATTGTACTTGATAACGATGAAACGCTTGCAATGACCAATGCACTGATCGATATGGTACAGAATGAGAATTTAGTTGTTTCTTCCCCGGAAGATGCGATTGCCATGATGCGTGAGGGGAATGTCAATGCATATTTCTGCGGAACCTGGCAGGCAGCACAGACAGAAGAAATCTTAGGCGATAACTTTGGCGTTGCTCCGCTTCCTTCCATGACAGTTGACGGAGAAGAAGTACAGTTAAAACCGTTTACTTCATCCAAAGCAATCGGTGTTAAATCCACAACTGCTTATCCGCAGGTTGCGATTGAGCTTGCAATGTACCTTGGTGGCTATGACAGCCAGAAATTACATTATGAAACCCGTGGATATGTTCCATGCTATAAAGAGCTTGTAAACGATACAGAGATCCAGAAAGATGCCGTTGTAGCAGTAGATTCCTGGACAGTCGAAAACATTGCCGTGCCACGTGCGAACTACACAGAGATGTCTTATTTCTGGACAGCGGCAGAAAGCTTTGGTAATGAATTGAGAGACGGCATTATGACACATGAAAATGCAGCGGAGAAATTAAAAACATTAGAGGAAAGCTCCAATACATCCGGTGTAAATTAATGTTCCGAAATATATCTATGAAATAAGAGCGGGGTTGCAAAAGGATGAAAAGCAGAAAAAAGAAAAAAGAGTTTTATACAGAATATACTGCCCGGAACGCATTAAAGAACGGTTCTTTCATCGTGCGTCTTTCGGCTATTGTTTTTGGGCTGGGCTGTCTGGTACACAAACAGATCGCAAAAGGGATTCTCTATCTGACATCGGAAATTTTACTGATCGTTTATATGGTGCAGACAGGATTTTACAATTTAAGTAAATTCAGGACGTTGGGAGATGTAGAACAGCAGAAAGTATGGAATGAAGCGAAAAGTTTATATGAATATGTGGATGGAGATCGTTCCCTTATCATTTTATTGTATGGTATCGTCACACTATCCCTGATTCTGGTATTTTTCCTGATAGCCAAAAGTTCTTTAAAACAGGCATATCGTCTGGAATGTCAGTCGAAAAAGGGAGAACAGATCCTGACGTTAAAGCAGGAGTTAAAAGAATTATTAAATGGTAATCTGCATATCACACTACTGACTTTTCCAGTACTTGGCGTACTGATGTTTACAATCCTGCCACTTGTCTTTATGATTAGTATGGCATTTACGAATTACAGTGTGGAAGGAAATAAGCTGGTTTTATTTGACTGGGTCGGACTTGAAAACTTCCGAAAAATATTTGATTTTGGTGGCAGCCTTGGACAAACATTCTGGTCAGTTCTTGGATGGACAATGGTGTGGGCAGTCGTTGCGACTTTTTCTAATTATATTCTGGGAATGCTCCTAGCACTGTTTATCAACTGGAAAGAGATTCGTGCAAAGAAAATGTGGAGGTTCTGCTTTGCCCTTACGGTTGCAATCCCGCATTTTGTCACATTGCTGATCATTAAGTCCATGCTTCAGCCGGAAGGCGCTGTGAATATCTTGCTTCGTAATCTCGGACTGATCGGAGCAACACAGTCACTGCCGTTCTTTACGGACGCAACTTGGGCGAGAGTCGTTGTCATTTTAATCAATATCTGGGTTGGTGTTCCGTATACACTGCTTCAGGTGACGGGTATTCTGCAGAATATCCCGACAGAATTGTATGAAGCTGCCAGAGTGGACGGGGCAGGTCCTATTGTGACTTTTATGAAAATAACACTGCCATACATGCTCTTTGTCACAACACCATATCTGATTACGACCTTTACGGGAAATGTAAATAACTTCAACGTTATTTTCCTGACGACAGAAGGTCTGCCAAGATCGGTAGGTTCTACGGCAGGAAAGACGGATCTGTTGATCACATGGCTGTATAAACTGACAATCGAAAATCAGTATTTTGATGTAGGGGCAGTCGTTGGTATTATGACATTTGTAACATTGACGATTGTGTCGCTTGTAACATTTACATTTAGCGGTTCAAACAGGAATGAGGAGGCGTTTCGATGAAAGGGACATTTCACAGATATTCAACTGGCAAGAAAATAAAAGTCATTTTAGCCCATGCATTTCTTGCTGTTCTGGCAGTCGTCTGGCTTTTGCCTGTATTATGGGTTATTTTGACAAGTTTTCGCGGAACAAAGGGATCTTACAGTTCCACCTTTTTCCCGACGCGTTATACACTGGATAACTATATAAAATTATTTACCGATTTTTCCGTATTTAATTTTCCCAAGATGGTATGGAATACATTTATCATAGCATCGGTAAGTTGTATCATATCCACATTTTTTGTGATTTCGGTGGCATATACTCTTTCAAGACTGCGGTTCCGTGCAAGGAAACCGTTAATGAATGCAGCTATGATCATCCATCTGTTTCCGGGATTTATGTCGATGATCGCGGTATATTACATTATTAAAATGCTTGGCTGGAGTGACGGACCAATGCTGCGTGTGGCAATGATTGCAGTGTATGCGGGAGGCGCAGGCTGCGGTTATCATATAGCTAAAGGATTTTTTGATACGATATCCATGTCGCTTGATGAGGCGGCACTATTAGACGGAGCAAGCAAATGGCAGGTCCTGACACAGATCATTATGCCTTTGAGTAAACCAGTTGTTGTATACACGATGCTGACTTCTTTTGCAGGACCATTCAAAGACTTTATGCTCGCAAAGGTATTGTGTGGTGCAAATCAGGAGTATTACACAGTTGCAGTCGGCTTGTACCAGATGTTAGATGTGGAATATATTGATCAGTGGTTCTGTAGCTTTGCAGCAGGTGCGGTTATTATCTCCATACCGGTAGCAATTTTATTCTTATGTACGCAGAAGTATTATGTAGAAGGTGTCAGCGGAGCAGTAAAAGGCTGATGTCAGACAGAAAGGAATGACCGGCATTGGAAAATCTGACAATCACGGAAATACTTATCCGCATGATTCTTGGGATGCTGTTTTCTGGAATCCTTGGATATGAGAGGGAGCAAAAAGGGCGTCCAGCAGGATTTCGTACTTATATTGTAGTATGTATGGGAGCGGAGATTGCAATGATGACCGGAATTTACCTCAAAATATATATGGGAGATCCAGATTCAAGTAGAATTGCAGCGCAGGTCATCAGTGGTATCAGTTTTCTTGGTGCAGGAACTATTCTAGTGACAAAGCAGAATCAGGTAAAAGGACTGACGACTGCAGCTGGACTTTGGGCAGGTGCTTGTCTGGGACTTGCGTTGGGAGCCGGATTTTATTCTGGAGCAATAGTGGGCTTTTTCACACTCTGGTGTGCAATGCGCATTCTGCATTCAGTGGATAAATTGCTGAGCCGGACAGTGAAAGTGTTTTCTATTTATGTAGAATTTGCGGGAATTCGGGAATTAAGCAAATTTTTATCTTATGGAAGAGAAGTTTCATGTATCATAGATGAGATTCAGGTAACAAAGCAGAAAGACTCAGATGGTGAAAAGGTAGTGGCGGCAACCATGACGTTACACTTTGCCAGAGCGGTTTCACATGAACAGATCATTGAGGAGTTTGGAAAACAGGAGGGAGTTCTGTTTATTCTAGAAGTATAAAAAGATAGTTCACTGCCCCGGGCTGAAATCAGTTACAAGGTATCTGATTTCAGCCCGGGGTGTTGCGTGTTCTCAACGTTTATGTGTTAGGGTGTACTCAAAATAAAATACTTGTTATAATCGAGCTAGAAAACTTATCAAAGATGGCAGTTATGGAATAGAAAACATAGCTGCAAAACCTCTGGAAAGGAACAGAATAAAATTTGCAAAATTACGATCATTTAGGGCAGGTATTTAAAAATCTGCGCACAAACAGACACATCTCCCTCAAACAGATTTCAAATGAGCGGGTTTCCGCAGCTCAGATTTCGCGATTTGAGCGCGGGGAATCCGATATCTCACTGGAAAAATTCCTGATCGCACTTTCAAACATGCATATTGAAGTCAGCGAATTTATGGATGCGGTGAACAACTATCAGCGCACGGAACAGATCCGTTTTATGAGTGCCTTAATTCCACTGGAATATGAGCGGAATATCGCGGGATTCCAGAAAATGCAGGCGGAAGAGGCGTGGGAGTTTTCAGAACATCCGGATATTTACCGCCATCACCTAAATGTGATCCTGCTTCAGAGCTTTATCTGCAAATGCGATGCAACGGTTCCATTTCCGGAAGAGTACATTGACGAGGTGACCGATTATCTGTTTACGACGGAAGAATGGAATATGTATGAATTAATTTTAATCGGTAATCTATATCTGTTCATTGATATTCCACTGCTACACAGAATGGGGCAGGAGATTTTGAAAAGAAAAGATTATTATTGGGAGATTGGTTCACACAAAAATCTTGTCACGATCACACTTTTAAATATCTGGGAAACCTGTCTGCACAGGGATGCGCTTACAGTTGCTTTATTTTACATGGAAAAAATAGAGCCTTTATTAAATGATGAAACGGATCTTTATAAGAGGACGATCTACCTTTTTTTGTCAGGACTTCTACACTACAAGCAAGGAGAAAAACAATCTGGGATTGAGGAAATGAAAAACGCGATCCAGATCTTTGAATGGGTTGGAAGTGAAAATCTGGCAAATAATTATAAAAAAGATTTTGAGCGTTTTGTTCGTTAAAAATTGCATATATGCAAAAAATGAAAAGCCTCTGCCTGAAATTAGTTACAATGTATCTAAATTCAGATGGAGGTTTTATTTATGAAGAAAAATGAGACAAAGTTATTGGCGAGCAGGGCAGTAAACAAGATTGGAAATGTCATGTATGACTATGGAAACAGCACATGGATTGCAGGATTGGGAAGTATCGGACAAAAATACATGGGATACTATCAATTAGCCGAAAACGTGATCTCCTTATTTTTAAATCCAATCGGAGGGGCGGTTGCAGACCGTTTTAAGCGAAGACAAATACTGCTTGTAACGGATTTTATCGGTGGACTCATGTGTGCCGTACTTGCGTTTATCGGAAACGACAATATCATGCTTTATGGATTGATCGCTGTGAATGCGGCACTTGCGATCATGAGCGCATTTTCAGGAACATCGTTTCGTTCCTACGTGGTGACGGTCGTAGCGGAGGACCGGCTGGTAGCTTTTAATTCACGGCTGGAAGTGATCTCTCAGATTGTGAGCATTTCTTCCCCGCTGTTTGCATTTTTATTTGTGGATAGATTTGGCTTAAAACCGACGTTAATTCTTGACAGTGTGACATTTTTCCTTTCTTTTCTGCTTCTTTTTTCGATTCGGGAGGAAGAAAAACATATTACAACAGAAAAAAGGAACACAAGCATCAAAAGTATTTTGCGGGACATCAAAGAGGGAATGATTTTTATTGTAAAGGAAAAGGAGATTTTCTTTCTGCTGGTCATCGCTTCAATGGTAAACTTTTTCATCGCGGCGTTTAACTATCTGGCGCCATTTTCGAATCAGCTGTTCGTGCATCCATCCAGTTATGCGACACTTTTGACGATGGGAGCGGCTGGCTCAATCGCAGGCGCAGTTCTGGCAAACAAATTATTTAAAAATTCATACAACAGTATCCTGATCGCACTGGCACTCTGCGGTGTGGGACTGGCTGCGATCACAATTTTTGCAGTGCTTGGACTTCCGGCAGAGGTCATAGTAACCGGAAATCTGATTTTTGAGTTTTTCCTGACGATTTTTAATATTCATTTTTTTTCAATGGTGCAGAAAAAAGTACCAAAACACATGCTGGGAAGAGTGTTCAGCTCGATTTTTACGGTTGCGGTGATCTTCATGCCGATTTCAACTGCGATCATGACAGCACTTCCGTTTTCCATCAGCATCTATGCGTTTGCGGTGATCGGGGCGGGCATTCTGCTTGTGTCTGGAGGTGGATTTCTCTATAGTAAAAAAGTGCTAGACTAATGAAAAAATACAAGATGAGAAAAATCGATTAGTTTACCAATTAGAATCGATTTTACCAGGTATGGGAAGAATAGAACTGTACTTCAAAGTAAAATGAAATTTAATTGAAGTGACTTTGAAGTTGACTTTGAAGTGACATTGAAGTATATTTGAAGTACAGGAGGTCAGGACAATGTATCTGGAAGAATTAATAGAAAATGTCGAACTGGAAAGTGATAAATTTGAATGCAAAAGCAGACTGAATCGTGAGGATGTCGTAGGCTGGCTGAAAAGTATTGCCGGATTTGCCAATGCTTCCGGTGGAGATTTTTATATAGGTGTTGAAGATAAAACCAATAAACTGATCGGGTTTGACCGGACAGAGGCAGACAATGAACGCAATTATTTTAACAATCAGGTAAATGAGCATCTGTCACCAAGACCGCAGATGAAATTATCTTTTCTACGCTATATGATAAAGGAGAAAGAGCGTTTTATCATACAGGTGCATATTCCGGAATCAGCGGTAAAACCTGTTATTTTGAAATATAAAAATATCCCATCTATTTTTATGAGACGTGATGGATTTACCAATGGGGCAACCTATGAAGAAATTATTGAGATGAGTGTGAGGAGTAAAAACACACAATATGATATTCTCACATCGGATGAACTGTACAGGGCAGAGAATTTTACAATGCTTCAGGAATTTTATGCATCACATAATAATGGCAGAAAATTATCAGAGAAAGCATTGCAGTCGATGGGATTCTATGATAAGGACGGAATGCTTGCAAATGGTGCAGTACTTTTTGCAGATGATTATCAGGGAAAAAAGACGGAGGTGCAGTGTTCTGTCTTTTCCGGTTTTAATAAAGGCAGTGAACGTATCATTACTATTAATCGTTTCCATGGAAATATCATTGCGGTGCTCAATTATATGATGGAATTTGTAGAACAACGGATGAACCATTCCATGATAAAGCTGGATGATACAAGGGAAAATATAGATGCATATCCGAAGCGGGCATTGTTTGAGGGTGTCATTAATGCAATCGCACATCGGGATTATTTTCTGGATGGCACACAGATTCAGGTAGACATGTTCAAAGACAGACTGGAAATTTCTTCTCCGGGAGGATTTTACCGGGGTGAGAAATTAGGAAAGACTTATGATCTGTCTGGCATAATTTCCAAAAGAAGAAATGAGCTGATCTCATCTGTTCTGGTAAGCTGTAATGTTATGGAAGCTGCGGGAACCGGGTTTGATAAGATAACAGAAGAATATCAGCATGCGGATGAGACACATCGCCCATATATATATGCTTCTTCGGATCATTTTACCTTAGTATTGCCGGATCTGACTTACATGGAGGGGATAGAGAACAGTGGAATGCCGAATCTGGTGTTTACGCCAGTGCCGCATGGAACAGTTTATGATGCAAAAATATTGTCTTTTTGCTATTATCAGGCACATAAAGTTTCGGAGATTGCAGAATATCTTGGTGTGAGCGATTCTACTTATTTCAGAAAACAGGTGTTGGAGAATCTGGCAGAAAATCAGTATCTGGAGAGAACCAAGGTTTCGAGAGCAGTTTACTATAAGACAAATCCTAAGATGGTAAGAATTCAGTAAACAATGTCATTTAGTTAGCAATCAAGATATGCTTGACCTACTCTGGGATAGAGCATTGGTCATGCTCTTGCTGCCATAAACCAAATGACATTGAAAGAGAGCCTGAAACAGTTGTCAGAGACTGCACTAAAACAGATTCAGGAAAAACAATATGATACAGAACTGAGGGCAGCCGGGGTAGAAGTGATTTATAAATATGGTGTGGCATTCTGCGGAAAAAGAGTGGAAGTTGCAGTGGGGTAATATAACCAGTGAGAAAAATTATGGAACATACAATGACAATCTGCTATTGTGAGGATGAATCCGCACAGGCGAAAGCTTTTGCGATAAAAATTGACCAGTGGGCAAAAAATAGAAATATGAAAGTTCGCACAGACCTGTTTGAGTGTGCGGAAGAATATCTGTTCAAAGCAGAGCAGAACTACTATGACGTGATTTTCCTTGACATTTCCATGAGAGGGCAGAACGGCATGGAGCTTGCAAGAAAAATCCGTGAGAAAGAGAAGGATGTGATCCTTGTTTTTGTGACATCGGACGCAAGTTATGTGTTCGATGGATATGAAGTGGGTGCGTACCGCTATCTGATGAAGCCAGTGGATGAGAAGAAGCTGTGGGAGATTCTCGACTATGCCAGAACGCAGAATGCGGAAGATAATGGGAATTATATTCTCGTGAAAAAGGATGGCCAGTCTGTTCGTGTTGATTTAAACGATATGCTTTATATAGAAGCACAGAAACATTATGTAAACCTATATCTGGAAGATCAAGAAAGCATGAACATAAAAACCGTTTTCACGGAGTTACTTCAAGAGATGCAGGAAAAATCAGGAATCGTCCTCGCAACGCATCGAAGTTACGCAGTGAATATCGAGAAAGTTGTCCGGATTGGAAGAACGGAATGTGTACTTACGGATGGCAGTGTTGTTCCGGTCAGCCGGAGCTTCTATAAGGAAGTGAATGAAGCGTTTATAAAGTATCATCTTGGAAGAGAATGAGGAAACAAACATTGGAAATCAAAGATATTTTTCTGATTTTTCTTGCATCAGTTGCACTTCTGGCACTCGCCTCCATCCTGCTCCGCCTCGTCATAAAAACCTACTATGAGAAGAGCACGGAAGCCTACCAGAACAAGCTTATGAAAAATCAGATCGAAGAAGTGAATAATGTATACATGACCATGCGTGGCTGGCGGCATGACTATCACAACCACATGCAGTCGTTAAAAGCCTATCTTGCGATGGACGACATCAGTGAGGCAAGAGCGTACCTTGATAAGCTGGAGACAGATTTAGATGACATCAATCTCCTGTTTGACACCGGAAATATCGGTGTGGATGCAATCTTGAATTCCAAAATCTCACTGGCAATCCATAATGGCATCCCGGTCGATTACAAGGCAACGGTTCCGAAAGAAACGTCAGTGACAGACATAGACTTATGTGTTGTGATCGGAAACCTGATCGACAATGCGGTGGAATCGTGCGAGAAAGTGCCAAAAGAGCAACAGTTCATCCGCCTTTATATAGGACAGTTCAAGGAGCAACTTTATATTTCCGTGAGCAATGCCACTAATGAGACCGTGCGCAAACTGGATGAGGAGTATATTACGCACAAGCGGGGCAATCATGGACATGGCTTGAAACGGATTAATCTGATTGTCGAAAAATATGATGGCTTTATCAATCGGAAAAATGAGGCAGGGGTCTTTGTGACGGAGATTATGCTGCCGCTGTAAGCAAAATATTGTAGAAATTATTATTACCACTCGTGCACGGATTTTTGCAATCCGTGCATTTTTTGTGCGTAACCGGAGGAATCTATGTTAGTCTTATCTTAATGAAAAAACAGAACAAAATTAAGTTTGGGGAGCAAGCAATATGTACAAAACAAAAAAATACACCCTCTGGAGCAATTTCAGATTCGTTTTTACTCCAGTATGGAAAGAAAAAAGAAGCTATATAAGAGATATGATAACCGGAATCATCCTGTCAGTGATCGTGCCGGTGATCGGTTCCATGTTAAGCGCACTGGTCGTTGGATTACTTGGAGAAAGCTTATCCGCAGTAACGGTGATTGCAGCAATTCTCTCTGCATTTGTGGGTTATGCACTTGTGAATGCAGCGGATACGTATATCAGGCAAAAGCATGTCTATCATCACATAGAGGTGCGTTCCCAGCTTTTTATGAGGCAGTTTACAAAAAAAATCTGCGAGATACCACAAGAGCAGTATGAAGACCCGGAACTGAAACTTTTGCGGGAGAAAGCATGTAACGCAGTCAGCTATAATAATGCAGGAGTTGAGGGCTTGTTGCGTGCGGTCTCTGCATTTGGAACCGGAGTGCTTGGTCTGTTCGTTTATATGGTGATCGCAGGCTCCATTCATCCGGTGATCCTCTTGCTATTATTCGGGCTCTCCGTTATTGGTGCATTTTGTAACAGTCTGCCGGACTGGTATGAGAATAAAATCAGGGATGAGAATGCCAGGGATGAGATGACGATGCAGTATATCGACCGGCTTTCTGATGATGTGATAAGCGGAAAGGATATCCGTGTTTTTGGGTTGAAAAAATGGATCATCGGGAAATATGGAAACGCGATCAAAAATACCAGAAGACGCAATGCGAAGAAGAATATTATCGCATTTGCCGGAAAATCGTTGGAAACCATTCTGACAGCTGGACGGGATCTGATCTGTTATCTGTATCTGATCAGCCAGTTGAAAAATGGAATGTCCCTGACGATGTTCGTATTCTATCTGGGAATCATCGGAGGTTTTTCTGCATGGTTTGCACAGGTGAGTGACAGTTTTGCGAAGATGAAATACTGTAGTGTCCATATCACAGATTTTCGGAATTTTCTGAATCTGGGCGAGGATGCGGGTGAGAAAAAGATTCCACAAAACCAGTTTAAGACAGTGAAAGTGGTGTTTGACCATGTGACCTTCTGCTATAAAGGTGCAGAAAAACCGGTGTTAAATGACATTTCTTTTTCTTTAAAGAGCGGGGAACACAAGGCGTTAGTCGGATTAAATGGTGCCGGAAAGTCAACGCTTGTGAAATTAATATCAGGACTGTATCTGCCGACAAAGGGAACGGTTTATGTCAATGGAATCGATACAAGGGAATTAGACCGGGAAGCTTATTACAGGCATGAGTCAGCTGTTTTTCAGGATACCTTTACTCTGGCCTATTCCGTGGCAGAAAATGTGGCACTTAACGAGCAGTGGGACGAGGAAAAAGTATGGGAATGTCTGGAAAAAGCAGGACTTTCCCAGAAAGTGACAGCATTGCCGCAGGGGCTTTCTACCAATCTTGGAAAAGAATTAAGTCAGGATGGCGTGCGCCTTTCCGGTGGCGAGACGCAGAAGCTGCTTTTGGCAAGGGCATTATATCGTGATCCGTCCATAATCCTGCTGGACGAACCGACGGCAGCATTAGACGCACTGGCGGAGTCCGAAATTTATGAGATCTATAACCGGACATTGGCGGATATCACAGCGCTGTTTATTTCACACAGGCTTGCTTCCACACGCTTCTGCGAAGAAATATTGCTTTTGTCCGATGGAAGGATCGCAGAATGTGGAAGCCACGAGGAGCTGATGGAGCAAAAAGGAAAATACTACGAACTGTTTTTAGTCCAGAGCAAATATTATGGAGAAGGAGGTGCGGCAGATGTCGATTAAGGAGATGTGGAACTATCTGATTTTCCAGACGAAAGGATACAGACAGCTTGGTGCTGCAATCGTGGCTGGAGCGGTCTGCGGCGCAGGTATCTCTTATATCAACAGCATTCTCTATGCGAGGATCATTGACACTCTGCTGTTGGAACAATATACGACAGCGGTACATTATGTCTGGATCATGATATTAGCAGTTCTTGTCGTACGGATGGTTTACATAATGTGCAATCAGATATTTGAACAATACGCAAGCCCAAGCCGCGATGAGACCAAAAGACGGACAGCAGAGAAGGCATTTTCCATGGAGTTTGAGGAGATTGAAAAAGAGGAAAATCAGATTGCCTTCCGGAGAACCAGAGGCGGAGCGAATGGGGCTGGCGATATTGAAACACAGTTGGACTCCATTTATAAATTTTTTACAGAATGTGTCAAAGTTCTGTTTGCGCTCGTGTTTCTTCTTATATTAATTGTACAGTCTATGCAGGGGCAGCATGTTGCAGCATGGAAAATATTCCTGATGACTGCATTGCTGGCAGGGATGTTTGCTTTTTCTTTCTGGGTAAATGTTCGTGTTTCTGACCGCATTGGGAAAAAACAGGTGGAACTCAATCATGAAAATGAGCGTATCAATTTTTTATATGGTTATCTGTTTAAAATCTTTACATCGGAGACGGCGGCGAAGGATATCAGGCTTTATGGAATGCAGGATTATCTTTGTGGAAAAAATGAGACATGTATCAATGCATCATCCTATTTTTCAGAAGAAGGGATTTTCGAGGGAAAAAATCAGGCAAAGTTTTCATTTGTTGTACAGCTTCTTGCTGGTTATATCTATGTCTATGTGGCGGTAATGGCGATGTCCGGTGCGGTGACGATCGGAGATGTGCTCATGTACTCCGGGGCGATTATCACCATGATGACCGGTGTGCAGAATGTCCTGATGCAGTATAACCAGATCAATTACCGCAATGAGTATCTGAAAACGTATGAAGAATTTATCAATCGCCCGAACATGCATTACGACGGCACACTTCCAATCGAGAAGCGGGACGACAACGAGTATGAATTATCCTTCCGCAATGTGTCATTCTGTTATCCGGGCACAGAAGATGATATTCTGAAAAATGTCAGTCTGGATTTTAAAATTGGGCAGAAAATGGCGCTTGTCGGTAGGAACGGAGCTGGAAAGACGACACTCATCAAGCTGCTTTTACGGCTTTATGAGCCGACCGAGGGAGAAATCTGCCTCAATGGAATCAATATTGAAAAATATGATTATGAGGAATACATGCAGATTTTTTCCGTGGTGTTTCAGGATTTCAAGCTGTTTGCTTTTCCACTGGACGAAAATATCGCAGCAGGGGAGCAGGTTGATAAAGCGCGCTTAAAGCAGGTGCTTACTAAGATCGGTCTAAACGAATTTGCAGAGAGACTGCCGCAGAAGAAACGCACACTTTTGTATCAGGAAAATGGAGAGGGTGTCACACCATCCGGCGGCGAGGCACAGAAAGTGGCGATTGCAAGAGCGCTGTATAAAAATGCACCGTTTGTCATTTTAGATGAGCCGACCGCAGCTTTGGATCCAATTGCAGAAGCTGGAATCTATGAAAACTTCGACTCCCTTGTGGGAGAGAAAACAGCCGTTTACATTTCCCATCGCATGAGCAGCTGTAAATTCTGTGACCGGATCGTTGTGCTTGATCATGGGGAGATTGCGGAGGAAGGGACGCATGAGCAGCTTCTGGAACAGAACGGGATTTATGCGAAGCTTTATCAGACACAGGCGGAGTATTATGTGACGGCACAGGCGGGAGCGTAATATTTACAAACAGATTATTTGACTATTTATGTTGACAGAAAGCATAAATAGTCAAATTTTTATTACTGGGGTACCGGAAAATAGGATTGGATTTGCCAGGGTATGGGAAGAATAGAACTGTACTTCAAAGTAAAATGAAATTTACTTGAAGTGACTTTGAAGTTGACTTTGAAGTGACATTGAAGTGACTTTGAAGAGGTGTTGGAGAACCTGGCAGAAAATCAGTATCTGCACAATAAAAATATATAAAAATTCTCAGTAAAACATTGCTTTTTTATGCATATATGCTATAATGATTCCATCAATGGAAGCAAAAGTTCAGACATAATTGAATAAATGAGTAGAAATCAGAGAGTGGAGATGATTCAAAGGAATACTGCTGTGGGGTGCAGCAGTATATTTTCGATGTGTCATCTCCCATTTTTATGTCTGATTTATGGTGCAGTCAAATGGTAAAAGTTCAAAAGAACAGGGGAGCATTTTGCAGCAGAATTGAAAGGAGAAACAGGCATGGCAAAATATGTAATGGCATTAGATGCGGGAACAACAAGTAACCGTTGTATTTTATTCAATGAAAAAGGAGAGATCTGCTCGATGGCGCAGAAAGAGTTCCGCCAGTTTTTCCCGAATCCGGGCTGGGTGGAGCATGACGCAAATGAAATATGGTCATCGATGCTTGGCGTTTCGGTGGAGGCGATGAACATGATCGGAGCTGCAGCTTCCGATATTGCAGCGATCGGTATCACAAACCAGCGTGAGACTTCCATCGTGTGGAACAAAGAGACGGGAGAACCGATCTACAATGCGATCGTATGGCAGTGCCGCAGAACATCTGATATTGCGGATGGACTGAAGAAAAAAGGACTGGAAGAAGTTTACCGGAAAAAGACGGGACTGATCATTGATGCATATTTCTCTGCGACGAAGATCAAGTGGATCTTAGACAATGTCAAAGGTGCAAGAGAGCTGGCAAACGAGGGCAAATTGTTATTCGGTACCGTGGAGACATGGCTGATCTGGAAATTTACGAAGGGTGCGGTGCATGTGACGGATTATTCCAATGCTTCGAGAACCATGCTTTTTAACATCAATGATCTGTGCTGGGATAAGGAGATTTTACAGGAACTGGATATTCCTGAGAGCATGCTTCCGACACCGGTGCCGTCCAGCCAGATTTATGGTTACACCGATCCATCCTTCTTAGGGGATGAGATACCGATCGCAGGAGCGGCAGGTGACCAGCAGGCGGCACTTTTTGGTCAGACTTGTTTCCATGCAGGAGAGGCAAAAAATACATACGGAACCGGATGTTTCCTTTTAATGAATACGGGAGAAAAACCGGTATTTTCAAAAAATGGCCTTGTGACGACCATTGCATGGGGACTGGACGGAAAAGTAAACTATGCGCTGGAAGGTTCGATTTTCGTTGCAGGAGCGGCAATCCAGTGGCTTCGCGACAATATGAGGCTGATCGATTCCTCCGCAGACTCTGAGTACATGGCAAAAAAAGTACACGGAACCCACGGCTGTTATGTCGTTCCGGCATTTACCGGACTGGGCGCACCACATTGGGATCAGTATGCGAGAGGTACGATCGTTGGCATCACAAGAGGCACCAACAAAAACCATATCATCCGCGCCACGCTGGAATCCATCGATCTTCAGGTGTGTGATGTCATCGATGCAATGCGTGCAGACGCGGGCGTCGAGTTGAAATCTTTGAAAGTGGACGGTGGAGCAAGCGCCAACAACTTCTTAATGCAGTTTCAGGCAGACATGATCAATGCACCGGTCAAACGTCCAAGCTGTATAGAGACGACTGCGATGGGCGCTGCTTATCTTGCCGGACTTGCCGTTGGTTACTGGAAGAGCAAGGAAGATGTCATCAAAAATCAGAGTATCGATCAGATATTCTCTCCACAGATGAGCGAGGAGGATCGTCAGGCAAAACGGAAAGGCTGGAACAAAGCGGTCAAATACGCTTACGGCTGGGCGAAAGACGAACCGGAAGAGGAAGAAGAATAAAATAATGTAGGAAGGAAATGCGTTGGAAAAAAATTTTTCCTTCGGATTCCATGAAAAAGGTTGAAAATTACAACTACATATGATAAACTCATTACAATTTAAGCAAGGGAATGTTTCGATATCATTCCCTTGCTTACAATAAAGGTATGTTTTGGAGCGGATAGCAATATCCGGTTTGACTGCCCATATATAGTTCATGTAGAGCAAAAGGAAAAACGGAAACGTTTTTTTTTTTGGGAAAAAAAGATGAAAGGACAGGGAAACAAATGAAAGCTTTTTTGATACTCGAAGATGGGAATGTATTTACAGGAACAAGCATTGGTTCTACCAGAGAAGTCATCAGTGAGATCGTTTTTAACACTTCAATGACTGGTTATCTGGAGGTATTGACTGATCCTTCCTATGCGGGACAGGCAGTGGTTATGACATATCCATTAATTGGTAATTATGGTATCACACCGGATATGGAGTCTAAGAAACCATGGCCGGACGGATACATTGTAAGGGAGTTATCCAGAATGCCAAGCAACTTCCGTTGTGAGGGAACAATCCAGGATTTCCTGACAAAAAATGATATTCCTGGAATCGCAGGAATCGATACACGTGCACTTACCAAGATCTTACGTGAAAAAGGTACGATGAACGGTATGATCACAACAAATGAGAACTATAATATAGAAGAAATTATTCCTAAATTAAAAGCTTACACAACAGGAAATGTCGTAGACAAAGTAACCTGTGAAGAAAAACGAGTATTAAGCGGCGCAGGAAAACGTGTTGCACTTATGGATTTCGGCGCAAAAAATAATATTGCCCAGTCTTTAAATAATCGTGGCTGTGAAGTGACCATTTATCCGGCTCACACAACCGCAGAAGAGATCTTAAGCACAAATCCGGACGGAATTATGTTAAGCAATGGCCCTGGAGATCCAAAGGAATGTACCGATATTATCAAAGAGATCAGGAAACTGTACGATTCCGATACTCCTATTTTTGCGATCTGCTTAGGTCATCAGTTAATGGCACTTGCAACCGGTGCTGACACCCACAAAATGAAATACGGACACCGTGGCGGTAACCATCCGGTCAAAGATCTGAAGACAAACCGTGTATACATTTCATCCCAGAATCATGGATATGTTGTTGATACAGATACTTTGGATCCGAATATTGCAAAACCGGCATTTGTAAACGTCAACGACGGCACAAACGAAGGACTTGAGTATGTTGGAAAGAACATCTTCACTGTGCAGTTCCACCCGGAAGCATGCCCTGGACCACAGGACTCCGGTTATCTGTTTGATAGATTTTTGGATATGATGAGTAAATAAAGGAGAATGAGAGTATGCCAAGAAATAAAGACATTAAAAAAGTATTAGTAATTGGTTCCGGTCCGATCGTCATTGGACAGGCGGCAGAGTTCGACTATGCAGGTACACAGGCATGCCGTTCTTTGAAAGAGGAAGGGGTAGAGGTAGTACTTGTAAACTCCAACCCGGCAACCATTATGACCGATAAAGAAATCGCAGATGAAGTATATATCGAGCCATTGACCGTCGATGTGTTAGAGAAGATCATTGCAAAAGAGAAACCGGACAGTGTTCTCCCAACCTTAGGTGGACAGGCAGGATTAAACCTTGGTATGGAGCTTGCTGAGCAGGGAGTTCTTGACAAATACGGTGTAAAGCTGATCGGAACAACGGCTGAGACAATTTTTAAGGCAGAGGACCGTCAGGCATTCAAAGATACCATGGAGAAAATCGGTGAGCCATGTGCAGCTTCACAGGTTGTAAATAACGTGCAGGATGGTATCAAATTCACAAATACGATCGGATATCCGGTCGTTCTGCGTCCGGCATTCACCCTCGGTGGAAGCGGCGGTGGTATTGCCCACAATGAGCAGGAGTTAGTAGATATTTTAACAAACGGTCTGCGTTTGAGCCGTGTCGGCGAAGTTTTAGTTGAGCGCTGCATCGCCGGATGGAAAGAAATTGAGTACGAAGTAATGCGTGATGCAAACGGAAACTGTATTACCGTATGTAATATGGAAAATATTGACCCGGTCGGTGTGCATACCGGTGACTCCATCGTAGTTGCACCATCCCAGACATTAGGGGATAAAGAGTATCAGATGCTTCGTACTTCTGCACTCAATATCATTTCCGAGTTAAACATCACAGGTGGATGTAACGTACAGTACGCACTGAACCCGGATTCTTTCGAGTACTGTGTAATCGAGGTAAACCCTCGTGTATCCCGTTCTTCTGCACTGGCATCCAAAGCGACCGGATACCCAATCGCAAAAGTTGCAGCAAAGATCGCATTAGGTTACACCTTAGACGAGATTAAAAACGCAATTACAGGAAAAACATACGCAAGTTTTGAGCCAATGCTTGACTACTGCGTTGTAAAGATCCCAAGACTGCCATTCGATAAATTTATTACGGCAAAGAGAACCCTTACCACCCAGATGAAGGCAACCGGAGAGGTTATGAGTATCTGCAATAACTTCGAAGGCGCTCTGATGAAGGCAATCCGTTCCTTAGAGCAGCATGTAGACAGTCTGATGTCTTATGATTTTACAGGACTTAACGATGCAGAATTAAGAGAACAGTTAAATGTGGTAGACGACAGAAGAATCTGGGTGATCGCAGAGGCACTGCGCCGTCACTTCAGTTATGATGAGATCCATGCCATCACCAAGATTGATAAATGGTTTATTGACAAGCTCGCCATCATTGTTGAAATGGAAGAGACTTTAAAGACACAGCCATTGACGGTTGAATTATTAAAAGAAGCAAAACGTATCGAGTTCCCGGACAATGTGATCGCAAAACTGACTGGTAAAACAGAAGCAGAAATTCACGACATGCGTTATGAGAACGGAATCGTTGCAGCATACAAGATGGTAGATACCTGTGCAGCAGAGTTCGAAGCAGCTACTCCATATTACTATTCCGTATTTGGAAGTGAGAATGAGGCAGAGGAAACCAATCCACAGAAGAAAGTATTAGTATTAGGTTCCGGCCCGATCCGTATCGGACAGGGTATCGAGTTCGATTACTGTTCTGTTCACAGCACATGGGCATTTGCAAAAGAAGGATGGGAGACAGTCATTGTCAACAACAATCCGGAAACTGTATCTACAGACTTTGATATCGCAGATAAACTTTACTTTGAACCGTTAACTACGGAAGATGTGGAAGCAATCGTTAAGATCGAGAAACCGGACGGAGCAGTTGTACAGTTCGGTGGACAGACAGCCATCAAGTTGACCGAGAGCCTGATGAAAATGGGTGTAAAAATCCTCGGAACAAAGGCAGAAGACGTTGACGCCGCAGAGGACCGTGAGTTATTTGACGAGATTCTGGAGAAAACACAGATCCCGAGAGCAGCAGGTGGAACCGTATTTACTGCCGAGGAAGCAAAAGAAGTTGCAAACCGTCTTGGCTATCCTGTATTAGTCCGTCCTTCCTACGTTTTAGGCGGACAGGGCATGAAGATCGCATTCAATGATGAAGAGATCGAAGAATTCATCGGAATCATCAACCGTATTGCACAGGATCACCCAATCCTCGTAGATAAATATTTACAGGGAAAAGAGATCGAAGTCGATGCCGTATGCGATGGAACCGATATTTTAATCCCTGGTATTATGGAGCATATTGAGCGTACCGGTATCCATTCCGGAGACAGTATTTCCGTATATCCGGCTCCAACGATCAGTGAACCGGTCAAAGAGATGATCGTGGAATACACAAAACGTCTTGCACAGGCATTACATGTTATTGGTCTGATCAACATCCAGTTCATCGTTATGGACGAGCAGGTTTACGTGATCGAGGTTAACCCACGTTCTTCCAGAACTGTGCCATATATCAGCAAAGTAACAGGTATTCCGATTGTTGACCTGGCAACAAAAGTAATCATCGGCGAGACCATCCGCGGTATGGGTTATGAACCGGGACTTGCTCCGACTGCAGATTACATTGCAATTAAAATGCCGGTATTCTCATTTGAGAAACTTCGTGGTGCTGAGATTTCTTTAGGACCTGAGATGAAATCCACCGGTGAGTGTCTTGGTATCGCCAAGACTTTCAACGAAGCTTTATACAAAGCATTCTTGGGAGCTGGTATTAAACTTCCAAAATACAAACAGATGATCATGACAGTAAAAGATGCAGACAAGCCGGAAGCTGTTGGTGTTGCCAAGAGATTTGAAGCATTAGGCTACAAGATCTATGCGACAAGAAGTACTGCAAAGTATCTGCAGGAGCACGGCGTAAATGCACTCCGCATCAATAAGATCTCACAGGAATCACCGAACGTTATGGACTTAATTCTTGGTCATAAGATCGATCTTGTCATCGATACACCTACACAGGGTAACGGTGATAAGAACCGTGACGGATTCCTGATCCGCCGTAATGCGATCGAGACAGGTGTGTACTGTATCACAGCAATGGATACGGCAAATGCACTGGCACAAAGCCTTGAGACTGCAACCAATGATCTCACTCCGATCGATATCGCAACTGTGAAGAATTTGTAAACCAGAGTTTAACTGGCGTAGTGTCGCAGATTTTGTGGTGCTTTTATAGGCTGTGAGGGGCAGCTATAAGAGTCCTCTCACAAGGCAAATTTATATGTAATGAAAAAGAAAAACGGTATAAACGAAATATTATGTTTCTGTTCG